>Ga0209208_10006721_pt1 | contig 15826 bp, 8 predicted proteins | sample S1TSphfallax_3_FD_187694 | JGI IMG/M metagenome (GOLD analysis project Ga0209208, IMG submission 187694) | Host-associated microbial communities from peat moss isolated from Minnesota, USA - S1T2_Fd - Sphagnum fallax MG (SPAdes) (version 2) | ecosystem: Host-associated > Plants > Peat moss >...
AACAAAACAACATAATTCAAAATGTTTATTTTTGAAAAAAGGTGTAATTTGCAAGTCTAAGTTCAAATAATTTTCTGAAAATTTCAACAAACCTTGTCATACTTGCAATATAAAAATAATAAAAAAAAAACTCATGAACATGTGTGAAAACTAAATCCTTAAAAATAAATATATTGATTATTCGATAGTTACTTGCTGAACCCAATCACAGCCTATGATATATCATCCCTCCCCCAAATTATACATACCCACTAAAGGCCCCCCAACATACAACCCAAGGAGGACGACCGGACGGACAGTGACCTTCGGCACTGTGAAGTCCCCCGGTTTCTTTAAACTTGGTTCATGTTTTAGTTTTTTCTAGAAACTTTTATTTTTTTTATTTTTTATTTTTATGTGTTTTCTATTTTTATTATTATTTTGTCTGATAAAAATAAAGTGTTTCTTTTTCACTTTTATATTTTTGTTTATTTGGATGCAAGTTTGAAGTTTGGAGAAAGAAGACACACCTCATTCTTTTTCAAGCAGGGTTTTTCTTCATTATTATAAGTTTGATTTTTTCTTATTTTTTACTCTTGATTTGGTTTCTTCATTTCTGTAATAATTTTTTTAAAATTTTTTTTACTGTATTTCCCTTTCCTTATTTCATTTCCATTCCTTTTTTATAGTTTTATAGTTTTTACTTTTTTTTGTTTATGTTTGTTTCATGCTTTAATTTTTTCTATTCTTGTTTTGTCTATCTTCATTTTAAAAAAAAATTATGCATTTATTTATTTATTTATTTATTTTCTATTTTCTTTTTCAAAAAGATTCTAGTTTTTCTAATATGTTTTGTAATGAAAATAATTTTAAAAAACTTGTGTATTTTTGTTTGATTAGATACAGGTTTGAAGTTCAGAAAAAGAAGACAAACCTCTATTTTTTTTTCAAGTATGGTTTTTTTTCTCTTTCTTTTGCTGTCTATTTTGTTTTTGATTTTTTTTCATCTATTTTTAAATTTTCTTTTAAGATTATTTTACTGTATTTCCATTTTTTGTTTCATGTTTAAATATATTTATTTTATATGTTTTCATTTTTAATTTATTTTGAAGTGTTTTAAAAAAAATTCTAATTGTTAAAGTGTTTTTCTGTTTTTATTTTTTTTTCTAGCTTTTTCCCTTTAAAAAAAAATTTGTTCTGTTTTTTTCTTTTTTGTTACAACTTTGTTTCATTTTATTTATTTGTTAACAACTTGTTTTTTTCTTTTTTAATTTGAAATTTCTTGTGTTGTTTTAAAAAGATTTCTTCCCTTGTTTCTCTTTTTTCTTTCAACAATTTTTAGTTTTTTAAAATTAGTTTGTAACTTTTGACAAATTGCAAGATTACAGGAGTTTTTCATAAACTACATGATTGGATCACATAAACATTTGGATAAACTGCTCCTGCCGCTATTCGTTGTCGTCCTCCTCCTCTTCCATCATCTCCTTCTTCCGGGATGAGGAACTTGGATGACGGGACGGATGACGGGACGGATGGATGGAAAGGACGACCACCACCATCACAACCGGACAAAACCAAGGATATTATATAAGAAGACAAATAAGTAAACAAACTGTAGGGGCCAATTTGGCATGCTCTCTATCTTCATTCATCCATTGAAAAATGATGACAAAAGAAAGTTGTTTTTGAAACATGATTTGTGGTTGGAACAATTACTTCAAACCTTAGTACTTCCCAGTTATATGTGTCCCTAGTATTTCCATATAGTTGGCTTCAAGTATTTATGCCTAATCCTGTAATCACGAATTTCAACCCCCTCATGTCTAGCGAAAGAGAAGGCATGAAAGGGGCCAAGTTCATTCTCTACCGACATATACTTACTTTCCAGCTGGAGCATATTGATTCGTTTCTTTCTTGGAAAGATATGGACATGAAGTTCCAAAGAAACATAAAAAGAAAGAGCATCAATGGATGCTTCTTCCAAAACCGGAAGGGTCCTCCAATTGGCAGATGTCCCTTCAGTAAATAGAGTGGGCAAAAAGAGGAGGCTCTCAAATCACCTCTTCTGACCTACATCGAGTGGGTCAAACGGGGAGGCACTCCATCTGCACATGCAAACTTCTACTTTGGGGGACCTTCCAAATTTTCGTATTTTTTAATGGCAAAATCAAAATGACTCATTGTGAAAAAATAAAACAAAATAACTTGGGACTCTGTAGGCAATTGCATCTAATTACTAGAAGTAACAAAAAGGTACCCTTGCGAAAGAATAGGAAGGGCTACTGTCTCGTGCAGGATGCTCTGTGGGAAGCTGGGTCTGTTGCGTACAATGAAAGGCAGAACAGCCTGGTGATAGGTTTCAATTGCAAGCTTGCTGCCTATAAGAGGAATGCTTTGACAGCGAATGGGTGTTAAAGAGCCAGCAGCTGCCTGCTCTTGAGAGAAAACTTGCAAGCTACTACGATGGAAGAAGCTAGTGGAGAGAGCGAGCTAGACTAAGGAGACTTCTGAGGCTTTACAAGTAGATCTGGATACGTGTTTCTCCAGTCCCAGATGATATCGATTCTGCTACAAAGTATACCACCCTTGGCCCAGGTACGTACTTTCAAATTTGTGCGTTAACGTTTGCAACTTGTTCTTTTCGTTGAACAATAAGATGCAAAGTCCCTTGAGCATAAGTTCAAATCCACGACAAACTGTTGTCTTGATTATTTGCTGAGCACTGACAACTGATCTCGACAACCCCACAAATTGAGTGGGTTTATAAATTATTCCTGATCCACAAAATCTTAGTGCAAGCATTTGTGAGATGGCCCATGGGTCTTCGGCTAGGAGCCTTGGTCAGAAGATGATAGCGCTTTTAACACCTTGGGCTGGGTCACTGTTATCTCGGCCAAAATCCTTCAAACCACCAACAAGTCGTATTTCTCAAAACGATCATGAATGCCATATTATTCTGGGAATGAGGAGATAGTCATTAGGTGGCGACTTCAAAGCATATGTAAGTCAATCAATTTCAGATTGTGACGTGCAATCATCTATGATCTATCTTGTTTGCCTGGAATTTTGACTCCAACTTGAATTCTGACTGCAGGTTTTGTGCTGGAGGTGAAGACGAGCTGCCCAGAGTTCGAAATTTGGATGCTATTTATGCCATGGAGGGCAACTTGCTGTAATCGCAAGAACCAAACTCTAGGCTAGCTCTCTGTGCGAAACTCGTGTGGGTAGGAGTGATACAGGTGGGAGGTGGGCTTCAACCTTAGCTCGTTTAGCCGCCCTACGTATTACAAACTGATGGAATCAGATCAAACGTTCAAAATGGAGTCACTTTCTATCTCCACCATCGATTCCACCCAGAGCTTCTATCAGGTATTGGAAAAGTTCAAAGTCCCGCAATTTGCTCTGTGAGGTCGGGCGGAGATCAGTTCTTGTTGAAGCCCCCAGAATGTCAGACTCCATGAACTGCCGGAAAGATGTTAATATATAGGTCTTTATATGGATAGTTTGTTAGCCCATCGATATCAATATATGTTCACAAAGAAGTATATCAATCCTGCAAACGATGGGTTCAATTAGTTGTGAATAGTGTGAATCTGGAGGATATATAGTTGATGAGTGACCGACACCTTATGCATGCAGACGGAAAATTACCTCCAGCTCTCAAGGGACGTGGTGAACGCGCTTGTTCAAACTGAGGAAACTCAGATGGTGCAACTCAACAAGGGTCAGTGCAAACTCTTGAAGGAGAAGCTTCTACAGACAATGAGACGAATAGGAGAGGACTTGGATTCTCTAGCTTGTACGGAACTCGCAATCTTCACACAACGGTGCAAAGGCGCTCTTCAGCAGCTGTATCGTACAGTCAAGGATACGGAGGCCATCATACACAGTTGTTGCAGGCCGAAGGCTGCAATCAAGCTAACAAACATCAACGAAGCTTGTGCTCAGGTGCTTTTTCAGCTTGATTGGTGTAACATTTAGTAAGCCAATGGGTTCTGCCATCAAAGCACCACCCCATTAATTTTCAAAGTCACTTGTATATATTTTTTCAAAATGACATTCCGAAAATAAAGGTTGCAACTTATTCATTAAGAAATAAAATTTAAAATGCACTTGAGTGTAAGTAGAGTGCCTAAAACCAATTATGAAAATATATTTAGAATATATTTAATTTTAATAAAATGTTTTTTCAATATTTCATTATTTCATAGCATAAAAAAATACCCTTTCATTTTAGATGTTTTAGAAAATATGCATAAGTCTTGAATGACCTCCCCTAACACCATTTGGGCCTTCATTGCCCAAACACATTGTAATGTGCACAATTGAAAACTTCCAAGTGCAATCTAAAATACATAAATTGCAGCTAAACTATGAATAACAAAATAAAAACTATGAACAATGATAAGCATATGCAAAGGAAATCTAGGTCCAAAATGGCAAAGTAGCAATGGTGACTTGGGGTATGGCAAAATGGATCTAGGGCTACAGAAAACCAAAGTGAGTGAAAGGAAATGAAGTGGCAATTGAGATTGACATAGTTGGCACAACATTGCTAGATGTTGCCATATAGAGTCCTTGCCTTTTTGTTGATTAATTTTTTTTTATTCCAGGCTTATAGGTCATAGGTTCCATGCTAGGCTCAAAACAATGTTGCTTACAAGGTGGATTAGATGTGAATAGTAAGGTTATGGGTTATTTAAGGCCAATTAGTGTGCACAACAAAGCAAATGTCAATAAATTTTAATTCCTTGAAGCCTATCATTCATTCACCCTATTAATGTGACTACAAGGCAAACAAGGCTAGTTTTTTACATCCTTTGAGCCTAGCATTCATTCCCATTGCAACCATCCAGTCCAACCTATCACTCATTGGTTGTTGCAAAGTCTTTTTTCGTTATACACCCAATTGGAGAAACAAATGTACATTTTAGCTGTCATAATCTCATCATAGCTTCAGGCAAGTTCACCTAATCGCAATGAACTCTTAAGTCAGCGTCTCTTTGTATTGGCTTCTTGTCAAACAGTATACTGAGATAATAGTAAGGTAATGAAAAACTAAATGACATTATGTTTCTTGTTGCATGGAAATGAAGCACTTTCTGTTGGAGAGCTCCAACTAGGTTGGAAATTTGTACATGATTAATGTTGAGAACATTGACTAGAACATTTCAAATGAGAAGATAAAATCAACTTTGTACTGAACTTTAAAAGAACATAGGTTCCCAAAAAAAAAAAGAATGACAAATGTCACCTTTTGGTGATTCATGATTGATTCACAAATATCACCTTTTGGTGACTCACAACTTTCCTTTCAATCATGCATTGACTTGCAAAGCTATGAGGTGATTGCAGGGCTGGAAAAAACCTGATTTTTTTCCATTAGAAAATTGGGTTTTTGGTTTTAATGAATAAAACCTGATTTTCGCTCTATAAAACCTGGTTTTATTTTGGAGTTGGTCAAGCCCCGGGCCACCCACAGAAACAAGGCACCATGATTGTGGATGCCGGATTGCAACTGTGCCACTGCGACAAAGGCAAAATCGAATGCCAAACCCTAGTTATTAATATAACCGCAATAAATAAATCGATTAAAACTTGATTATGATGCTATCCTGGGACTTGGGGTTTTATTTAAAAACCAAATAATAAAACCCGATACTGCCAGCCCTGGGTGACTGTGAATACCTTCAATGTGAATACAATTGAAGGGAGATATGTAATGGAAGTTGCTATGCAGCATTCTTTTCATACCTGTGATGTAGCTGAGAATAGGTGATCAACTATAATACAATTTAGCCAAATTTGATTATAAATAAGATATGAAAATAAGAAAATTTAAGATTCCTTCACATTTTCGCTATAGCTAGAACCCAATAAAGAAATCTGGTGATATTTCAGAAAACAACTTTAGAAATTTGGCAACTAGATAATCCAAAAAAACCACATATTCTTAGCCATTTTGATTTAAAAAAAACCAACTTGTTAAATTTAGCTAGACAAAAGAAAGCTTTGTGTGGGTAGAATTTGTAATTCTAGTGGCCTAACAGAAAGAGACAGTGGTATGTCTATATGAGAAGTGCTAAGATTTGAACTTGCCAACAGTATCAGAAACATAGTTAACTAACCATTGAACCATGCCATGCAGTTGATAATTCAAGTGGAAACAGCAAGTTTAATGACACAACTAGCCTAGCATAGGAATGATTTCATTTCTTAACATATGTAAATATATTCAAATGAAATGCCAAAAACTCTAAATTTGTGGTACTGCAAAATTGGCAGACTCGCTGCATTCCATTGTTGTTTCTTGCAGGAACAAAAGGTACATTGACCATAATTTGTGTTTCAAATTGTGCTTATCCAGCAACTTCCATGTTTGTCCAACACCTAGGGGAATTCTGCTTTTGAGAGAAGTCCTGTTCATATCATGTTACACAATTGATGATAAGAAAGGAAAGAAGTCAGAAGCTTCTTCCATTGACATGAAACAAAACTTTCACAGGCTTAACAAATAGGGGATAAGGAGCCCGGCTGAACCATCACTAGGCTGCTTGCATTAGTGCAATTTTTCATGTTCTGCAAAAACAACATTATTAAGCTTTGTTTTGCATGTCACCTGTTTTGGAGGGAAAATCAATTGGTTCGAACCAAAAAACAGTGGTAAGAGGAGAGCTCCTGATTTGGAGAACCAAGAATCCAGCTAGGGACCAAGGTTACAGTCCAACTCCAGGATTCAATTTGCTTCGAATCAGTCCAAATTGTTTCCTAGGAAATTGGACCCTGGACCCTCATCTAAAGTGTGCCTAAGATACAACCTTTTCATATTAACATAACATAATGCAAATCATTCACAATTAGTGCTCAGTCACTGGTAAGTCATTTTTAGGTTTTCTTGATTTTAAAGGTGTATTCACATATGTTATGATAGGTAACAATGTCAAGAATGTGGCATCCTTGTTGGTAAGTGGTGTTAATTTTTTGTTAGCATTTATGATAGTTAACATCCAAGTTTGACCTAATGCCTAGGTTTTGAGCTCTTAATTTATTGAACTTTATATTGTAGAGCATAATTTTGATTTTGAGTTTTAACTCAATATTTATTATATTTAACAGTCTAATTGTAATAACCTTGATGGTGTGAATCTATTGTGACAAAGGTATTAAGTTATTTTACCTTTTGAAACTTGAATTGAACTTAACACTAATTTAAGTGTGAATGGAGTCTACACATCAAAATTCTTAACTAATATTTTAGGTTAGTGCTAATTTTAAGATAGGTCATTTTTTAACATGATGTTATTTAAATAGCTGAAAATATGATTAGGTAGTATCACAAGGAACATCACATTTCTGTTTTATTGGATTCATTGAATCTTTTTTTAAAAAAACTGTATAGATTTTTTAAAAATTTGGTTGTATAGATTTTGAAACTATGAAATTAAAATTATTTTGAATTTTGATGTTCCTAATCATTTCCTACAAAAAAATGTTTTAGAGAAATAACAATGGTTATGTTCCTTGAATATTTGGTTAGGGACATGTTTGATACATATTGGGCGGGGGGAGGGGGTTTAATATGATTTTTAATTTAGGTATTTAGATGTTATTCTATTTTATTTTTTATTAAGTAACTAATGGAGTAAGTATAATTAATTATGAAGTTTCAAAGTTCAAGTTCATGATTCTTGAAGGGGTCACGGAAATTAAGAATATAAATTTGTAACAATTCTCACCTAGTTTTATTCCAATGGATATCAAAAGCCATATGTTTTGGTGTGCAATGGATAAACATGGCAGAAAATTCTATAATAGTAAAAACAATTAACTTGAAAGAGCACAAAAATATAATTTGACCAATTTTAGTTAACCATTTCTTGAAATGGATTCTTGTGATACCACCCAAATTATCGTACTCACATTCCAATGTTAGTATGCCCAACACTATACACCTTAACATTAGGTTTGAATGATCCTTTAAATATCTTTAACAAAATATTACATAACAAATTATATACATCCAAATATGTAATTTTGTTAATTTCTTAAAAGGAATATCCAATCCATTGAAAAATTGCATATATTCCAAAGGTCCATGCAAAAAATATTTTAAATTTGCAAACAATATCAAAACCATCTTCTATCACATTTGTTATCATATGAATTTGTTCAAATTATAAAATCCATGAAATAGATGATGAATAAATTTGTATTTACAATCACACCTAATGTTAAGTTGATATTAAGAAGAGGAAGTTTTGTTTGTTGCATTAACATCAAATCCTAAGTGGAAATGTAAGTGGCACACAATGTTAAGTGGGTGTTATTAATGTGATGTTAATTGAATGTTAGCTTAACATCAAATGTTTAAAAACACAAAATCTCTTGGAATAAAAACACAATGTTACCAAGCACCCTATAAAAGGTGCTGAGTCAATTCTAAGTTAACACAATGTTCTTCCATGGTTCTCCTAGTGTGAATGTGTAGAAAAAGTTAACCAGCTTTTAGGTGAGTGCAAATGAACATAAGTCATTTTAGAAAAAAAATGATGTTATCTAAATGTTTGCCTACTTAACACTATGAGCCATAACACAAGGGGTGATTACAACTTTAAAAGTAAAACCTTATAAATGAATGGAACAAATTGTGCACACAATTATGACACGTTATGAGCTTTTGAGTTTTAAGAGAAAACAAAACTAAGTTAAAAAGAAGAGACACACCATATATCCTCAAGGAAATGCCCTAAAAGTTTGCCGTGTATTACAGTGTTATTTTAGAAGAAAAAAAGTCAAGTGAAACTGTAAGTGCTAAATTTGAAAAGGTTGAATTGGGGTGAAGTGGATGGCCAAAGTTAATTAGTAGGAACTTTAGCAACTTTAATAGGTAGGTTTGCAAACAATGCTTAAAAGGATTTAAGAGGCTTGGGGATGGGCAACCCATAGGAGAAAAGAAGTTTGGGTGGCTGCAGGGCCTTCCTCTGCAGATGGACGGTATCCCAAAGCTGTAAGTATGGCAGCTACACATAAATATGAAAGAAAGTAGAATACTGCATTTAGAACAGCAGAAAATATTAGTATTACTATTTTATATGTTTTATGGGATATACAAGCTCCAGAGTGACCACTTGCCTTCACTCTCAGAATGCAGGATGTGTTCCATCATATCTGTAACTTTCAGTGCATGAAAGGTGCATAACCTTTGGATATTGTTAAAACCTGGTGTAGGATTCCCACAATCATGGTTGGCGAGTGGCCATAACAGTTAATTAAACTAAGGGGTTCAACTCCCGTGCAATGATTGATTAGAATACCTTTTGGAAACAAAGCTAGGTTAATGGAAAAAGTGGGAGAGGTAGAGATGCTACTAGAAGCTAACACTGTAGGCAAATTAATAACCCCAAATCCCTACCGTAATCTCGCCACAGTGAACCAGCACCCACAAGTGCACCATGAAGGATGAATGGTAAGTGGTTAGGAAACAGTTTTCTTGGGGTTCCAGTTCCCTAGCTAACCATGGTGGTTAGCTCAGTTGCTTTTGGTACCTACTCACAAGCAGGTTGTTAGTAGGTAGGTAATAAAAAAAGGTTTTGCCTATGAGTAAACCATCTACTTATTTACTCATTACCTATTTTCCTACCCATCTAGCTATATCTGAGACCTATTTCTTACAGAATTGTTTACCAAGGCGAAACCAAATACTAATTCAGTTGAGGTTCATCCACAACTGAGTAATAACAGGCATCCAGTGGGTGGTGCACTGGTAGGTCCTTGTTCACTGTGGCCCATATTCCATGTCTGCATAAATCCCTACCATATTCTATGTCCACATAAGCTTTACTTTGAGGTTTGTGTAGACATGGTCCCTGTACATGCATGACATGCCAAGGTTGATACAAACGTACTTTCATGATCCACATGCAGAAATGACATGTCCAGTTTCTCAGAATAAGGGGCTACCTCGGCCGGTTATTCTGAGAATTCCCTCCCCTAGGGCTTTACAGTGAGTAAAGCACAGCTCCTGAACATTCTAAATCTGAAAAGTTCCTCCTCTCAGCAGAGGAACTTTCATGCTTATAAGGTGCCCTCTGAGTACACTGTGAAATTAACAGCACTGGTTTAGGTACTTTATAATCGATCTTATGGAGTTGTCCTGCAGCAGACATCCGAGGATGATGGGCAACTAATCTCAGCAATAAACTTTTGGCCCTTGTTTCCTATCCTTCTCAATTTTTTGAAGCACAAATAAGTGGATCCAAATACTAAAAATTACTCCAAATCTGAGCACTCGCCTATCCAACCGATGTGCTTTTTTCCGTGGACCTGCTGCAGTAATGAAAGTGATGTGAGCGTGGATACCTTGTTCTAGCATTATAACCAGTCCGCAGCAGCTGCTCTCGTGCTTCATGAATTTCGCAGCAAACCTACATTCTTCTGAATCCCCGGCACTTCGTTGAACTGCACATGATTGCCACCTGATTACACTCTCACAACAAAACAAGTTCTCGGTCTAAGTGAGTACGATTGCTGAACGTCTAGAGGTTTGATCAGACTCTTCTCAATGGTTTCAAAAGCCAAACATAACGATATTCACCGACACAATCAAGCGTACCGAGTTGTTCTCATAGGCCACATTGGCCTATGACATCTTACCTCATGATAAATATTGAAGGATGAATTAGGAGACTCTTCTTTCACAAACCACATACCACGGGCAGAAAGATGAAGCTAGAGAGATTGAGAACCGCAAGTTTTAGAAAAAAGAGTACTAGGGTCTGCTGCTCTAATCCATTACGCATTCAAATATTTCAATAGGAAGTCATCTTTCAGTTCGCATATCCGTCTGAATCTCATTCATGCCGTCTGCCCCCAGAATCGATTTCCTACTAGCGAGATATTGCTCTGACGTACAGATTGATAGAGAAGGCGAACAAGAACTTGTTTTGAGCATTCGCCCTGTACATAGTGATTCTTACAGGAAACTCCATACATGCATACGTCTGATCGTGCTGCTAACATTGTGAGATAGTACTTTCAAAGATAATCCTGTTGAGATAAAACATCTTCTTGCATACATTGTAAGATTATGAAAAATCTTTGATAGTTAGGTAAGTATTTATACTTATATAACAAACTTACAACACCTTACATCAGTGATTTGGACTCAACAATCCAATCACGAGGAAAACTTCCTCACAGAACCACCCGAAGGTTAATATACTGTAACTATACTCTTTAGGATATATCCAGAAATACCCACCATGATGCTTTTGCATATGTCTAAAGAGTGAATCTAGTACTGAGCAACTTGGGAGGCCTGAAGTGTCGGGGTGGAAGTGGTAATGGCGGTTGCAAGGGTGACCGAAAGGGAAGCGAATTGCGCGCTTGCAGCTGGCTTCTGGGTCGGAATGAGACCAATCAAATCGAAGGCGAAGGTGTCGATAACTAACTCTAGATTTACAAGAGCCAGTCTGATAGGCTCGAAGAAAGGGACCAAGGTCAGCAGCCCGTGCTTGCCAATAATAACTTGCAGCAATGCCTGGTGGACCTGCACGAAAGTGGTGAGGGCTTGTACAACCAACTGTGCATCGTCGTCTGAAAGTGGACCTGTCGACACCGAGTCCACCCTGGTGGTGCCTTCAACAATCTTCGCGATGATGGTGGTGAATCCTTGGGCGATAATGACTCCCTTTTCGCCAGCGTTGAAGATGGTGATGGTTTCTACTGCAATTCGGAGGTTGTTAGACTGCGTGGTGACGTTGTCAAATCCCTCCAGAATTTTCACCGTAACGGGGTCTGGGTCGGCAAGAGCCACAGATGGCTGGCTGTATGTGGTAATGGCGGCTGTAAGGGTGACCGAAAGGGAAGCGAATTGCGCGTTTGCAGCTGGCTTCTGGGTGGGAATGAGAATAATCAATTCGAAGACAAAGTTGTCGATAGCCGCCTCTAGATTTACAAGAGACACCCTAATAGGCAAGAAGTAAGGGTCCAGGGTCAGCAGCCCGTGCTTGCCAATAATAACTTGCAGCAATGCCTGGTGGACCTGCACGAAAGTGGTGAGGGCTTGTACAACCAACTGTGCATCGTCGTCTGAAAGTGGACCTGTCGACACCGAGTCCACCCTGGTGGTGCTTTGACCAATCTTCGCGGTGATGGAGGTTAATCCTTGGACGATAATGATTCCCTTTTCGCCAGCGTTGAAGACGGTGATGGTTTCTACTGCAATTCGGAGGTTGTTAGACTGCGTGGTGACCTTGTCAAGTCCCTCCAGAATTTTCACCGTAAGGGGGTCTGGGTCTGAGGAAGCCTGGCACAATGCTAGAGCCGAGACGAGGAGCACGAAGACGGCCTTGAAAGTGAGCGCCATCTCGAGAAATGTACCTGCATGTCAGGGTCAGAGTCGCCAAAAAAGCATGGGTTAGAATGGTAGTAGGCAGGCAGCAAATTCAGCAATGCAGGAAAACAGCGAAGAGATCGGAGATGAATAATTGTATTGGACAAATGAGCAACTGCTCAGACAAATGACTTAGTCCATTGATCAGACAAATTATTCCACAATTCCTGATCTGAGAAAATCTCAACTTTGAACTACAATGTTATCATCTCCGATCTCTGGACGGTTTGATGCCTCTCATTCTCGTTCTACCATTCAGAGTGAATTGTGAGAGAAATTTGCTAGAAACTTGTCGCGAATCCCTTACCAGCTGCAGAGGTGGCAACAGAGAACAGATGATGAGAGAAAGTTGGCCTCGACTGGATCGAATGTTCACATGAAGCGCTATTTAGCTGGAATTCGGGGTGGCTAGTTGTAGATACCTACTGCCCCTACAATGTGCTCAAAATGAACTGCAGCAGATAAAAGACACAGCCCATGTGAGAAATGGTCCGGACAATCACAGCGAGCAGCTTTTCCTGCAGGCCAAGAAAGAGACAGTCGCTACAGTCTAGGACACTGTAGCTCCCTGCCCATTTCTTCAGGTGAACTGCCTAGCATTGTCCCTACGTCTCATGAGCTGTTTTTTTAATCTTAAGATAATACTAGTGGGTACCCGAGACCTTTAGACACTGTGAGGCGCAAACGCAACGTGTCAGCCCCTTCCATTTTTCAGCTACAGAGAGAAAGGAGAGAGACGATCGAGCTCGGGTACTCGGGCCGGTGTCGGCGACAGCCCCGGAAACACACGGGCCCTATTCCGGTCCACCCGTGGCAAAGAGCTTGGTTTATGGCCTGGGACCCGGGTCTTCGTGGGGAGACCGGGCTTCATCACCGACCCGGTTTAATACTTACTCCTGCGATTCCACACACCTGGGCGCTGCCCGGCCCGGGCCAGGTTTTTTTTATTGTTCGGGTCTTTGAAGCCTGGGCGTTGGGACTTGGGACCTGGATTGATCGGGACTCAGGACTTGGGACTCGGTAAGTAAAGAAGTAAAAGTGTGCGATTGAGGTCTTGAATAGTTTTTGGGCCCTCGGGACTAGGGGACAATTTATAAAGTGAACTGGGTTTTAGGACCTTGACAGATAGTACACCGGCCCGGTCGACCTGTACCCCGAGCTCGGAAACCACAGATCTTTTGAAAGAAAACTCTGAGAACAAGAAATTCCGACCCGGAAACCACAGATCTTTTGAAAGAAAACTCTGGGAACAAGAAATTTTGGCCTGGAAATTACAAATTTTTTGAAAGAAAACTCTAAGAACAAGACGAGCCGGGCCCGGTCGGCATGAAACCCGAGCTCCGTCACCGACGGAAGGACGGACCTAATGAATTTATATATAAGATTGTGTTTCCCATAAGATCATTATTTAAAGCAGGAGAGATCAATGAGTTCTCACGTTTATGGGCAGAAGAATCCCAAAGTGTGTGAGCGCTCGAAGACTTGTTCACCTAGCAATTCTTCCTTTCCGTGAGAACTAAATTTAAATTATCCCTGTATTTTCTCTGGCTAGGGTGGTTTGTGTCACTTATGAATCCTACCCTAGTACCTCACTGTCCCAAATAATAGCAGGTGTTCATTATGTGGCCCTACAAAAGAAATTGGATGAAGAAATGTAGAAACATGCCCCTTAGGCTCAGCAAAATGGTTTTGGCCCAGCATTTTCACACATCAGGATGAGGTTAGGTTGTTGAAACGTAGAGCAAATCTTAACGCCGGCTGTTGATTGGCTTGATAGTTTGATTGGTCCATGTGGGTTCCTAATCTCCCACTTATTTGTAGTCTCAATTTTGATTTTTTTTCCAAATTTTCAAACTCTAAATAATTATTTATGTCCAAAATTAACTACATGCATGATTTTCATTTATTGTTTTAACCTTTGTTATTTCCACCTGAGAAACTCTTATTTTAAACTCTCATTTTTCTATTTTTGTAACTCTTTTCTCAAGCTATCCTTTTACACCCTTTCTTTTAAATTCCCTGCCCTTTCAAGACCTTCAATTTTGCTAGTACCTACCTCATGCAAGACTACACATTCGGTAAGCCCAAACCTTAATCACTTTGAAAAAGAAGAAAACCAAGCAATGCCATAGAGAAATTAGATATCACCAAAAGAAACTGACCCAATGTTCAAAGTTTCAACATCCAGAAGTAATTTCCTTAATTCGACATTGCCAAATTCGAACACGTAATTTCTACAAAAATTGACCTTTACAAAATAATTCAGAACGCCGACCCTGAAAACGTACTGAAGTGGCGCCCACGCAGACACTACCGAAAAGTAAGAAATAAGTACACTGTTTGTCGGGATGGCGGTTCGGGATCTGCAGGAGTAGTGATCACCACAGAAGTGGGGCTCGTTATCCTAAGCCTATACGAGCAGGGAAGATATTGATCCAGGTGCATGCAGGAGACATCCGTTGTTCCAGGTGCATGCATGACAAGTGTGTTGGTGTCCAGTTGTTGATAACTGCAAAGTTCAGTAGCTGCGCTATGAACGCATGGCTACTACGTGGTTGACAAAGGTGGTACCCCAACTCCTGACCCATGCAACTAGGCTATTGCAGGAACGAAAGTAGTTCAAACGCATATGCCATTTTCTAGCGCAGCATCCAAATGACATTGGCTGGCTGATGTTGAAACTTGAACAGTCAGCCTCTGAATATTTGAGGATCTTTTTGGCAGGAGAAAGATTTTTTTGACGGACGTTAAAACAGTCTGACTATGTACATTTGAAGGGGCCCACAGTGAACCAGCACCCACCAGAGCACCATCCACTGGATGTCCATTAATACTCAGTTGTGGATGAAGCTCAACTGAGTTAATATCTGGTTTCATCTCGGTAAACCAATTCTGTAGGAAATAGGTCTCATATAGGCAGATAGGTAAGAAAATAGGCAACTTGTAGGTAAGTAGATGGTTTATACATAGCTAAGGGCTGTTTTCACTAACTATCTTCTAACAACCTGCTTGTGGGTTGTTAGTAGGTAGGTAGGAAAAAAAAGCAACTGAGCTAACCACCATGGTTAGCTAGGGAACTGGAACCTGACAGAGTACTGTTTCCTGACCACTTACCATTCATCCTTCATTGCGCACTCCTGGGTGCTGGTTCACTGTGGGCCATTTGAGGGTCTTTTGGACAGGGGAAATAAACTTTTGACTCATGCTAAAACAGTCTGACTCTGCAGATTTGAGGATCTTTTTGGGAGGAGAAATAGATTTTTGACTTTTCTCTGACTACTTTTGGAAATGATGTTAACTGCAAGAAGACAACAAGAAGAAAAATCATGTATATAAAAATCAAGGGCGGGAACCCCATCCCATCAAAAGTACAAGGCAAATGAGAGCACAAGTTGACACCACCCAAAGGAAAAACAAATCAACAGTCTTTACTAATCCCATCACTGCACAGTG
>Ga0209208_10006722_pt1 | contig 15826 bp, 16 predicted proteins | sample S1TSphfallax_3_FD_187694 | JGI IMG/M metagenome (GOLD analysis project Ga0209208, IMG submission 187694) | Host-associated microbial communities from peat moss isolated from Minnesota, USA - S1T2_Fd - Sphagnum fallax MG (SPAdes) (version 2) | ecosystem: Host-associated > Plants > Peat moss >...
GGGGGGGGGGGGGTACATTACATTTGGTGTGGGGGTCCGCTTGTTAGGTGCCTTATTTTGTTCCTTCATAACTGAAGATGCAACTAGCAGCTTAGAACCTTCTGAGTCCTCTCCTTTTGAGTTGTAGTCATTGTTACTAGAAGTGTCACGTTCACTAGATGTTGCTGATGGCGATGACCCCTCCTCTTCCACCACATGATGATGTGGTTTTCCTGCAGTCCTAATGCTCCTCCTATTGTTTTGGTGTCCAAGTGTTCTCCCATCCACCACATTTTGGGTGGACTTTTTATTTGTCTTCTTCCCCCCTCGCATGGTTGCTAAGTTCATAAAATGACGACTTCTAAGTGACCTAGTGTTTCCAAAACACAACAAAGGTGCAATTAGTTTGGACTAAGATTGTCTCAATAAGCACGTGACCATTAACTAGCATACAAACCTAATTTTAAGCTATGCATGTAGTAAAAGATCACCAAAAACCCTATTTCATGGCAGTGCCAAAAACAACGATTTCAAATTGTAAACCCTAACCCCATGAAGAATTTAGAATATATTGGAATTTGGAGAGTAGCTACAACTTAACATTAGAACAAAGATTATTGAAGAGTGTTCAAACTATTTGGTAGGTGTATACACAAAACTCATGCGCATAGCCGGACTTCCAACTCTCTCATACAATGCAGGCTATGGAGATTGCACGATCCATTATAAAACTATGTATGGGCCTCTCCATTTATGCATGTGAAGACAAGTTTATGAGGAACTCACAATTCTTGGGTGCGCTTCCTTCAACTTCTGCGAGTCGTTGTTTGAGTTGAACAACGCGCATATTACGTGTTAAAACGTAGGGGTTGTGTTGTTTCTTTGGGATCAACATCCATTGCTGCTTCATCGTGACCCATTGTACCATCGTCGTCATTGATGACTCCATTTTTTTCATGCTCCATTTGCACCTTACTTAAGCAAATAGCCTTCTGTTGGTCTTGCCTTAGAAATGTTAATTGTTATGGGATGCCATAAGCCTCCCCAATGCTTCTAATCTCCATGTGTAGTATCACCTTCCAAGTTCCAGAAAAATTGTTTTTAAGGAAGGCTTAACAACCTTTTCACTTTGAATTTGAACGTGTTGAGCCCACACAAGCATTTAGTAGCTGCAAATTCGCTAGTATAGTACAAACTTTCATTTATTTTGGGGTACCTTTTAGATAGTTGCAACCAATTTTATTTCTTTACAAAGGTGTGAATAGGAGCCTAACAAGGAGCATATTTTGCACATTAGGCTGATACTTCTGATTTTTCAATTTGCACATTTACTTGGTCCAGGTAAAGTTCTTGCAGTTTGCAACAAAATTTAGCACATGTATCAATATATGAAATGTGTGAATCTAGGGCTAACAATGATTTCATGATGTTTAAACATAATGCTAACATTTGTTGTGCATGGGGTAGTGTCCAAGGTAGATGTTGTGCATTGGAGGTATGATCTCCAATGTGCAGATTTGTCTAGTTCAAAAAACATAGCTCAAAAATCACTTCAATGTTCAAAATCAATACTTAGCAAGTAAATTGGAGGTGGCATATGCATTAGCTATATGTCAAAATAAAAAAGGGTGTATGAACATGGTTGGACAGTAAATAATGGTTAGGTTATAAAGTCATAATTTTTTTATTACCATTAGTTAACGAAAATAGGCCAAAACAATACAATGCACATGTTGTAATTTGTAAGATTTTTTGTCCACCTCATACCTAAATGACAAAATTGCACTCTAACATCACTTGGGCTCATTTGCATAATTGAACTACAAGCCTCATACTACTTCTAGGATCGAAACATGCAATTGGAGTTAAATCTTTGCCTTCACATGCCCTCGGTGCACTGCCAAGTGATTGGATAAGGGTATTTGACACTTACATATGCTAATTGAAAGCTCACTTGAAGACACCCTATGCTTCTAAAGTCCTCACCTAATTCCATTTTTTTCTACCCAATCATTCATTATCATACAACATTGTCTTGCAACATGGGACTAATGGTCCACCCGCCATATTGTAGGCCTATATCATTGGCATGTGCTCCTACCACTGGGACCTTCTTGGCATCTCTATTAAGCAACAATAGCGGTGAATCCCCATTCTTTCCATTCTTCAACAACACAAGTGACTTCCTGACTGCTTCATGGGCTAATGATCTATGTGCATGTGCATACTCCAATGATAAGGTTAAGTAGTTGTTGACTAATGTTGGGCATAAGTACAAACTATTGAAATTTTTTGAATTCATTAATCATGAGGGCAAGTGATTACTTGCTGGCAGATAAATGATTTAAGGCCCTTGTTGGCATAAGGGTGGTCAAAGAGACCTATTTCAAATCTGATTTGAAGAATTTTGGCAACAACATCATCAATCCATGACATTGGGATGTTCCCACTTTTAACCTCATATGTCAAGTTGTTGATGAATTGTTCATACATATAGGGCACCATTACCTACAATCCACTAGAGATACATAATAAATATTGCAGAATAAGCACTTAGGTGCAACATCAACTTCAAATAGTGGATGGAACATAGTAGGAGTCTTGGGTTTGCTGCAGGCTTCATGGGACTAGCAAAACAAAAAACATAGCCACACATTAGTCTGGTAGCTAGGTCCTAAGAAAGCCAGGGGTGTGATCTATCACAGCTTAAACGAGGAATTGATTTTGGAACTGGAGAACAGACCTACGAGATTGTTAAAAAATTCCACAATTAGTAAATACTTTGAAGGTAACTATTGTCTCATGCCAACAAAACCAAAACAACATCAGAAAAGTGAGTGTCACCACAACATTATGAGAGTCATTCACAAAGAATCAGAATATCACCTTCATTTAAAGATTTATGGCAATGGCTAATTGCCATTGCTCCCATTGACTTCACAACCCCCAACATTGAAGGTACTAGCAAAAACAACCGTTTAATGGTAGTTTCTATCATCTATAGATAACTTGGTATGTTAGCATTGTGAATAGCACATGTTTCAACTGATTAAAATATCTTGCATTTAAAAGGTTAACCTTTTGTTAGAATGTTTTAAACATGATCCAAAGAGACTAGAAGGGGAAATCAAGGCTGTCAACTTCAGTGCCAAGTTTGTCAACCATATATTGTGTGTCAGCCAGATCCTGACCATTAGGCAGTTATGTGTCCATGATTTGCACGTCCAACACTTGATTATTGGATACGAGACCATGACCCCTTTGATTACCTTCTTGGTCATTGGGTTTGCATGTATGTACAAATCTCGTTGGTCGTTTTACAATGCCACCATCCAGAGCTACCATTAACTTTCGGTGTGGCTTCTGGCAAGGTGTAATCACACGCATCTTGTTTGATGCTATCTCTTGTAATGGTATTTTGTTTGTTTTGATCTCCCATAATGGTAGAGGAGAGTCCTTGCATGCATGTGACTCACACTTGGTTTCTAGGTCTCCACATGTGGGACCAACCATTGCCCTTTCAGAAGTAGGTTCAAGTGGCTCCCATGATGGAAAAAACCACCTTGCAACCTCTGCAACTATCTTTGGATCTGCACCAAGGCGGTTGGGTTATGTAGGCAAGGGAACTAATGAACTAGGTAGTACAGTTTGGCATACCTCTTTCAGCTACAAGGTCATTGCATTCATCTTCTCCTCAAGCTCACGTATTCGAACCTCTAATGCGTTGTAATTTTTTGCCCAATTTTTGCTACCTTTGTTTAAGATTGTAGTGTTTTGTATAAGTGGTGGGTGGTTTACCTATTAAAACCAACCCAAGTTAGATCACAGGTCTACTGCTAATTACAAAATATGCATATTGTTTTACCCATATGGCATTTTTGTCACAAAGTATCAAGACAAAAAAACACCCACCTCTTCTTTAACAATTGCCTTTAACTTGTCCCAATCAGTCTCGTATTTTGTGTTGCACCCAAGTTGCATGTAATGAATGTTCGTAACCTTGACAAGTTTGATCTCCAACTTGGTTTTCAAGCAGGCATATTGACATTCTACAGGGATCACTTGCGCAATCAAGGTCTGGGAGTTAACCTAGTGAATAGCCTAGGCACATTAGCAATGTGCTTATCCTTCTATTGTAACACAAATGGCATACAAGTCACCTTGCCAAACAAGGGGAATTTTAGCATGCACAACAATGGCTCCTTAAGATTAATGACCAAACCTACCTGCCAACACACATTCCAGAGGACCCCAATTAGTGCATATATGCCCATATAAAAAGTATTGCATATTATACATAAATATGATTGTAACATTTGTATTATCAATGGACATCAACCATGGTTTCAATAAAAACATTATAATGTTTTGTCCATGTCATCATCAATATCTTTGCTTGTAGCTTGTAATTTCATCACCTTTATACATATAGAAGTTACCCTTGTTTGATCTAACTAAAATGACATCAATTGTCTTCTAGTCTTATTGTTGCAAGTGACATTAAATCACAACATCCAACATCATATATGACCTTCTAATTCATATATCACACCTGAAAACACATAAAGTCATTAGAAGCCCAACTAACATACAACCAAACTATTGGAGAAACAAAATCAAGGTCTGGGGGTAGATAGAACTTGGAACATACAATGTGTTCACTGAAATGAACTTTCAAATCTTCTTCAACTGCCTTTCCCAAAATACAAACCATAACCAAACTTGTTGTTTGGTACCATTCATGCTTGCCATAGCTAGATAGATGCCTAACTACTTAAGCAAAACAGTCCTAAAACTAACTTTCTACTTCTACATTGTCCCCTACATGTTATTCCATGTTTGATGGAGCATGGACTCTTGTTAAGAAAACGCAACAACAACCATTGTAACGTAATGCAACTAAATTGAACCCACAACAACCATATGCAAGTTCGCCATATAAATCACCGAGCAATGGGCTTTGTTCTATACAACATTTGGATTCTACAAGAGCCCTTGCTATAGATGCTTACTTGAATTTGACTAGTGGAGCATGTGGTGGTGTAGGGGACACCATTTCAACCAACTTGGTGTTTGGATTGGCAAATGCAAATTGCAATCCCTTCTTGACAACCTTCAACTCCATCTCAACACCCATTCATGTGTCCATCTCACTTTAGCAAGGATTAATAACTCTTAAGGTTTCTTCTTAGCCTGTTAGGTTTTCTCTTCAAGCTTGAACGTCAATAATGAATTTGGCCCGTGGTAAGGACCTTACGAATTGTGACCAAAACCAAAACTCGCATTAGCAATGTTCAATACCTGCAAAGTCCCCCATAGTCCCTCCATAACCAACTAGGTTATTAAAATCTACTAACCCACTGTGTGAATTCTGAGCAATTGTGCATTCTAAAAGAAACATTAATCGTTTCTAACATAAAAGTTAGAGGTAGTCAAAAAGGATCTAAAAATAGGGGAACAACTTTATATCACACCTGGAAATTCACCTCTATGATGTCGAGCTTCTGAACAAACAATGACCTTCGTGTTGCTCGATCATTCACAAATCTTGGGATATGCTTGCATTTCAATTAACCATGAACACCATACCAATCCAGACATATTTTGTGCTTTCTAAAATATACTGGATGCTCAAGAGAAGGTCAACAACAAACATTTAGATTACTTCTAAAATGTTCAACCCTGAATCCTGGTGGTACCTCTAAATTGCCAAGTTTAATGTGACTTTGCTTGAAAGCACGCTTGATGTAAGCAACAATCTTTTCTTTGTCGCATCCCCATACAGATTTTGTCATAGTAGGTAGTTGACATTTTCGTAGAGGGTCATTTAAAAGACTGGCCAATACACTGGAATTGGGTGTTTTCTGTGGGCAAAATTTTGTCAGGTTGAAGTGACAACAGAGGTGCATGTACATTTGGTACAAACTTCACACTTACTCTAAACCCTAACGACTTGGCTCTTAAACCCTTAACCCTTCAAACCCCAAATTGATCAAACCCCATATACTTCATAAGCATTGTTTTTTTGGCCATATACCTCATAAACACTGTTTTTTTTGGGAGTGAAATATCCCTTTTTCATCAAAAAAATCCAAGAAATTTTAGACAATGTCATTTTCTAATTTAATTTCAACCAATTTTGCTATTTTTGAAGCAAAATTTGAGGAAATTTGAACATCATAGATATGGAAAAGAGCAATAGTATTAAGTTTCAAAACAAAACAAAAAAATTTAGAGGGTGAATTTGCCTATCGTTAGTTAGAAATTGGAAATAAATGAAGATAGATATGAGAAGATTGGAAATACTTAGTTTGTTTATGTGAATTCTTGAATATAAGAGCACCAAAAAGGAAGAAGCCATAGTTTTTAAACTAGATCCTTGTGGTCAGGGAAAGAAGTTATGGATTAACCTAACTATTTTAATATCAATCCAAGAATTCTTTCTTTAAACCCTTCAAATAAATTGTTTTTGTGAAGAAAACATTTCCTCCTCAAGAATAATTTATTTCCAAATTGAGAAATTCTACATTAATTATGTATTCAAACAAACATGTGTCGAAGCTACTAAGATACTAAGGTCATTGATAGCTTAAGTTATTTTCCAAAACCATAAGGCATATACCAAAGGACCTTTGGCCCTTGGGTGACAAATTTAATTTTGTGAATAAGAGACATGTCAATTATTAATGGATTCAATACAAATATCCAACTTGAATTCATTCAATAAAAATATAGTTGGTTGGCAAACATTCTAACATCACCTTGAAACGTCTTTCATCTCTGAATATTTTATTTGTTTAAAAAAATAAGGAACTTGAACAAATTGAAATACCCAAAGGTCAACGGCCAAAGCTCCCACTGATTTTGTTTAACCAAATAAACCCCACATGTCAACATGCACAAAAACATCTTATAAATTTGTTGATGTTCCAAGAAGAAAATTGTGCATAAGAAATCACATTGTAAGTGTTTCAAACCCTAACGTAATTGGAGTCCTGTGTCTCCAATTTGGTGCCGGCATTAACTAAATGGGACATAAATAGTTGCAAACTTTTTCCGTCTTTTTTAGTCGCTTACCATTGGGTTTCTAGATGTTCTTACGCTTTTGGAAAATACTAGACACTCCACAAGTTCCATATACTCCAATGATTGAATGAACATTCCACAAATAGAATATGTGGAAGAACCACATGCTTTGCTCATTGAAAAACATATGGAGATCCAAGTTGGCATAGCATTGTGCATTGACAAATCACAATTGGAGATCCAAGTTGGCATAACATTGTGCATTGACAAATCACAATTGGAGATCCAAGTTGGCATAACATTGTGCATTGACAAATCACAATTGGAGATCCAAGTTGTAAGTAAAAAATTCGAAGAAATCTTTTGGACATTTTTTTCCAACAAAGATTGGGAATATTTTGGAAATTACTGAATTGTAAATTCAAATAATTTTTTATTTTACATCATAATTTTTTTTAAAGGGAGGGGGGGTACCTTGTTGTGTGTGATCATAACACTATTACATGCTTTTAGATTTTAATCACCAAAAATATTTTTTTCTTGTATTTTCCATGACAACACCCACAATTATGAGCACATCCAAAAATCATGAAGCGAAAACAAAGAAAAGGATGGCATGCAAGGTTATGTTTGGGTGAAAAAACTTCTCCCCACCCAAAAACAATTAAAAAATGGTTCTAGCAAAATGTATTGAACAAATAAAATAAGGTACCTACTTAGGCACTGAAGGGGGGTTAGAAGAAAGTAGGCAATAGGTAGGTAGGAGGTACTTGCTTGGGTGGGGGGAGGAAGGCAATCATAGTTTGTGTGATCATTATTAAATCCATAGGTCACAATAACCGTGGTAGGTGTTGTCCTTCCTTCAATAGCCAAGGAATCCTTCCCTAAATTCATGGGATCTTTTTTTAATTAATTTTTTGGTTCACCGACATGGGAGCAAGGTATTGTTGGTTTTTAGTTCAACGATTTACAGTGGGAAAAAAATGTTAGCTACATGGAATAACAACAAAACAAATAAACCCTCAAGTAGACTGGAGTTGAAAAACACCTTGTCATGGTCATGTGAAGAGTACCTTGAACGGACTACCACCACTTGTGTTGTGGTTGGTATACCATAGTGACCATTTTTTGAATGACCATCAGATTAGGAGTTAAAGGTTATGTCAACTTAGGAAATGTTCTAATTGGCAATTTGCCGTCCTTGGGAGGTTCTCAATGGCCAAATGTGACGAAAAATGGGCAAAATTCGTTGGGTTTCAAAATAGAGATTTTTTCCATTTGTGAAATGTTGCTACCCACAAAATTTTTTACATAATTTATAATTCCTCATGTTCTAGAAGTGCATGGAAAGTCCAAAATTGAATACATAACCAAATGCCATTTAAATTTAAACCATGGGTTTGAATGCCGCACTTTGGTATTTCATGGAACCACCTGGTGGGAATTCTTTTAGTATAGTTGGAAGGCATTTTGGGAGGTTCGACATACATGTGCACACAAAATTACTTCCTCATGATAATAGGCAACCCACCAATATTCCTGACTTTTTCCAATAATGGTGAAAGCCATTACATCCAGCTTGTAAGTATAAATTAAGTCTAAGGTAGATGGAATTTTGAAGTTACAAATTTTGATTGCCACATCTCTAGTGCCAAGCATATTTTGAACAAACAGAAAGACACCCATGTCCATAGTATTCATAAAGACCAAACAAATTCGTCGATGTATTAATAGCAATGAAGGTGATGTTTCAATCACAATTTGGCCTGGTCAGAGGTGAATGGCAGTGAGACTTTGAGTTACTTAAGTTGTAATTGACCTTGGGAGGGGATGATAAGTAGTTGTGAAGTCAGGACAAGTGGCATAATTATGACATTCTTGGTGCGAAAATGTTATGGAAGCCCAAAGAAGCAAGAATTTTAACGAATTTTATAGATCAACCAATGTAATTTGGTAAACATTCGCGGGTCAAGAATGTTTTGACAAGGTGCTAAATGAAGAATTTTAAAGAATTTTAATGTGAAAAATGAAGAATGTCATCACTAGGACAAGTGGTAACTCTACCATCCACGAAGCAATGGTTTTTAAAAAAAATTGGTGTGGTGCATTTGTGGTGATCATCTCGAAAACGATTTAGCATTCATGGTGACAAGGATTGGGAAAACTGTCAAAACTACCAAAAAAAATTGGCAAGCAAACTTGCTTGAATTAACCCCTTAACACTACACATGGGTGCAATGTTGGTGAAATTTTAGCTAAATTTTCAACTAGCAACAAGGCAATAATATTTTTGGGTGTTTTGCCCCAATTCGCCCAAAAAAAACCACTACCAAGTACAAAGGCATGTCATATATACCCTAGACCCTAGTCCTAGCGCCTGGGCTAACTTACAAGGGCAGCTCTAAGGTTACATGTTGTCGTTGTGGCTGCTGGCAAAAAATTCCAAAAAGGGCCATTCATGTGAGGAAGTTCAAAATTACAATTTGGGCTTGTACTGGGGGGCAAACTATGCTAGATTTCCTTGATGTGTTCCCAAGACATGTTTAGTGCCTTCTCAAAGTTGGCTATTGGGGCCTATATCATGTTTTGTCCTAGGCATTGAACTATCTAGGGTCATGGGGAACCAATATATAATTTTAATCCATAATTTTTACATAGAGCCTATGCTACATCCAAAAGGGCCATCCATGAAGGCATGGTGATATTATGAATTTTGGCTTAGGCTTGGAATATTTTCTTGGCATGGAATCCAAGACATGTTCAATACATGGGGCATGTCCTCCAAGGCATGGTAAGCCACCATGTCCAAGCCACCTCCAAGTAGCCGAAGGTCATTTTGTTGGAGCCCCATGCCACCATGTTTTAAGCACCATGTTGATTTGTCACCTAAGGAAAACAAAAATAACCTTATTGGTTATATGTCCTAGACTAATGCATGTATCTTAAGACCAAACTTCATGATATACCTATTATGTAATCATGCAGACTTGGGCTTGGGAAGACACTAGCTTGAATAGCGCAAGGCTTGATGTCAAGGTGTAGGATTTAATTCTTCCACAACCCAAAGACATTAGGTAGGACATGATGGATTAAGGGACAATTACATAAAGCCTCGAAAAATTTTCCTTCTTCCAAGGGCCTAGGATGTGAGAACATAAGGAAATGAAGACATGTGGTAAAACATAAAAATTTAAAGACATGGGGACATGTTTTTAGACATGACGGCCTAGGACGTGAGGACATGTCCTCATGTCCTCTTTGCATTCCAAATTTCCTCTTTTAGCTCAACTATCATAGTCAATCTCAAGATGTAAATAAGGCAGGGATATTGTGACACAAACCATTATACAGTATATTAGCTTCAAAGTATTTTGGCCCAATGTAATAGGGCATCTTGTTCACAATCTTATGAATTAAACTTGACAAATGTAAGATAAAATATTGCACTTCTAACTTGAATGAAAATAAGGATATTGCCTTTTACATAGTTGTTCATGTTTCTATTTTATTTAAAAAACCAAAACTGAATTTTTGGTTTTAAAAATAAAATAGGATCAAATGACCAGCCAATCTCAATTCTTTTGTAAAACTCAAAAAAACCAGTGATTGTGCTGGTTTTCATGAAAGAACTAACAAAAAACTGATAGTTGTTTGACTCTTTAAAAGTTTGTGTACTAGCAATATAAACAAATGGTGGTCTTTTATTTTGAAACTCACCAGTTAAGTGTATACATAATTATACAAAAACCTACTTAAGAACTATATGTGCTTTGAAAAACCGGCCAACACTAGAATACTTGTTCCCTCTCTCCTGAGATTGTGTTTTAGTACCGCAAGTGCCTTGGTAACTTGGCCACATGTTTGTCTAATAATTAATTAATTTTGAACCTTGTTGTGTAAATGTTTTCCAAGTAGCCCCTAGTCCAAAACCTTAAAGGGCTTTTACACACCATATACATGTATTTATCCACTTCACCCACGAAGCACTTTGAGTAGTGCAAGTTTGATGCACTGTTGGACATAATCAAGAATGTGATATTGATACACAATGTAATGACTAGGTGGATTTGTATGTTGTCTCTTCTCAATAGGGTTCTTGAAAAGTTTAAACCTTTAGTTGTGAAAATAAATGATGATTTCCATACCATCCCAATAACAAAATAATTCTTGAGTTCTTATTTGATGATGAAGTTGCCATGAACCTCACTTACATTATGCCTGTGTTGAAAGTCTTCCATGAACTCATCAAGTTTGTTCAAAACCACAATGCTTTTGTTTATGATTTTGTGGGAGTTGTGAAGTTGTGTTGTGCGAATTTGTATTGATTTTACTATGATTCCAAGAAAAGTTGCATTGATTTGTAGTTCAAAAGTTTTCTCAATCTTATGGATTACACAAATGATGGGCTATTGACAACTTGGTGAACTAATCTACCTAATAGCATTCAATTTATCATTTTTTTCCTTTCAAAGTCACCAATATTATATCCATTAAAGTGCATGTCAATAATGGTCTTTGCCATGTGCATGCATGATGAATGGTATGTTGTTGTTGTAATGAAATTACAATGTTCTATTGCAACTATTAGCTTAATTGAAGAGTTTATGCAAAAGTTTCCTAGTTTGGAATTAATGAATGTTATTGGGGTTATTTATTTTCAATATTGATTGAATTTTGATGTTGAAACCACATTCTCTAACCATCCAACCTTGTTGAAAGCATAATATTGTTTTGACAAAGAGTTTGGTGACAAGGGCTTGAAGGTACATGCCTATTGAATGAACATAAGTTTAACACATGAATTTCCTTTTTGAAGTTGACTATGTAGGCTAATAATAAGCAAGCTTTGGAACCTCCTTTGACATGTAATCATGTGATTAAAATGTGGTCCCATGTGTCTTTTCGTGTTGTTTTAAAATAATGAATATTTGAATATTTCAAGTTGGTGGAGATCTCAATTATCATTGATGTGAAGTGATGCTTATTAACTGTGTTTTATGAAACCCAAGCTTTAAAAAAAATTGACAAATCATCTTGATTTGGATGTTTGGATGTTTGTTTAAGATGATTATTTCATGAATATTTTTCAATTTAAAGATGTAATTAAGGAGTGGGAGGATAGGAAATATAAGTATGTAGTTGATGCTTAGATTATTTTGCAAGTTTTAGTGTTACATACTAATTTTAGTTGCTGTTGCACATTATTTAAAACCCCAAGTTGGAGTTTACACTACTACAATTTATGGTTTTTTAAAAGGTCTAAGTTGACTAACAAGTCATTTTTGACTAATGGACATGTACATTTTGATTAAAGGTCTGGGGCTTGAATGACATGTGTAATTTTTGACTGATAAACTTAATTTAAATGAATTATTTGATTATTTTCAAATTGAACATCTAAGCAAGTTGGACAAAAGACTAACCCTTTGGTCACAATGGCCAATGGCTTTTAATAAACTAAAACATTTAATCAAGTTGAACAAAACAAAATGACATCCTTAATTAAGATGGACAATGGTTTCCTAGTCAAATGGGACATCCTATGTTACCTAATAAGTAAAGATAATAATAAATTAAGCTAAACAATAGCCTAAGCCTAGCCACATACCAACTTACTTACCTACCCACTTACTTACCTCCTACAACCTACTTACCTACCCACTAATTTATTTACTTAATTAATTACCTACCTCCTATGACCTACCTACGTATTTACCTATTTACTAATTTACTTCCCTACCTAGTTAATTACCTATTTCATTTTTCCCACCTACCATCCTAAAACCTACCTACTTACCTACTTACCTATTTATATACCTACCTCGTATGGTTTACAGGTTACCTTCTTACCTACCCCTTCCACTATTAACCATTGTGCAATTATTTAACATTTTTACTTGCCTACATAACTAATGATGTGAAATGAACAAGTGAAATAAAGACTTGACAAGTATTGTCAACTTTGGAAAATGTAATCCATTGATAAGGACTTGGATTATCATTGGGGAGGTGAAGGGTTCAATTCCTAATACTTGCAAAATATATACATCTTTAAAAGGTTAGGATAAGTAAGTTAGATTAGGTAGGTCAAGCTAGGCCATGCTAGGCTAATACCTACGTATTTGTTTTTTTACAACCCACCTAAACCTATATACTAAGAAAATAACTACCTAAAAAAAATATTATTTTTGGCAATAAACCCAAAAAAATAAAGTAAAAATTTGACTAATCAAATGGTTCACTATCCACCAATCAAAATGACTAATCAAATAGACCAACATTCTACTAGTCAAGAAGATCACCCAAACATGCTAAACATGTCCATATCAACTTGTCCAAATTGACAGGATGGTCTTTTTGATGCCATTCCAAGTGGGGTCAATTTTTACTAAATGTTTTAATAAAAAAAACCATGAATTATAATAGTGTTATATGCTAACAAATACATCAAAAATGCAACTTAGTGTTTTGTCATTACTACAATATATATGAAAGCTACATATTTTCCCAACTCCTTGATGTGTGTTTTATGTGATTTGGATTATGAGTTTATATAAAATACTTGTATGTAGTTTTTAAGTGCTTTCATTCATCTACTACATTGTAATGTGTAGGTTTTGTAATTGTTTCAATTATATATTTCCTCATTGCATTGTGTCTTTGATATGCAAATTTTTGGATTCTTAATATTTTTATGAATTAATCTGAGAATGCAAGTAAGGTTCTAATGTTTTTTACTTACACAAACTTGACTTGGCTTACAATGGGTAAGATTCAAAAGGATTGGGGTTCAATCTAACCCTAAGCCTTTAATTTCATTGGACATAATTTCTTTTTGGCACAACATATGTAATTAGAATATGTTATTGTGTTATTTTCTAATAAACATATCCTAAATTGTAAGTTTTTGTCATTGCCACCATTTGTAAACAAATGTTGACATGTTCGTCAATGCATTTACATTGATGGAAAAAGGATTGCCAACTTTTCACAAGAAAAAACACCATGTAGCAAATATGCCTACCTATATTGACATACCTACTAAACAAAAATAGATGGCATAGCCTAAATCTATGTAATGGGTAACAATTTTGCTTGACTAAGCCCACTTATTAGAACTAGTTAGGATTTAGAATAAGGCAAGGATAAATTATTATTAATTATAATTAATAACTAATAGTCCATGTTAGTTACTAGCTAGGCTAGGTTAGGTAGATTCGGCATACAAGCAAAAGCATCATACATAATATAAATTTTATTAAAATTTAATATACATCATACATAATAAATTTTATTAATAATTATTATAAAATTAAAAATATATAATATTTATAATCTAATTTTGACTATTATATTTGAATAAAATATCTATTATTAATTTTAAATGTAAAATTAAACAATGATATTTTTAAAATCATGATGTAATTTGAAATTAATTTTAGTTTAAATTTAAAAGATATATCATTTATTTATTATTATGTTAATCAAATAATATTTTCCATTCATAAATCATGTGTTCGAATTTTTTCTTCAAAACAATGGTCATTGAAATATGATTAAACCAAGAAATTTGAATGTTTTATGTTGAAATGAGTTTTTTTTTAAAAATCATTTAATCTGGGCAACATTGGAAAAATAATAATTAAGAGTGAATGTTTTTTAATGAAAAATATTAATAAGATATGAAATTTCAAAGTTGAAATATTATAAATATAAAAATTTTGTAATATATATTTTGATCAGAATTTAGTTTTAAAATTAGGAAATTTATCATTTATGTATTATTATGTTAAGCATACAATTTGTTCCATTTATATACATGTACTTGAGTTTTTAACTAAAAACAATGGTTATTGATTTTTTTTTCAAACAAGGGATTCACGTTTTTCTTTGGTAAAATGAATGTACATTTTTAAGAGAAAGAAATATAAATATTTGCATGATTTAAAAAAGATTAAAAATAAAATTTTAAGTTTTGTCATTTGTACAAATGTTGATAGATATTAAATAAGAAAATTAGCATTTGTCCAACATTTAGAACAAAAAATGGGTTAAATAAAATGCACCCATGTATAGTTTCATAATAAGTTGGGTGGTTTGTTGTTAACAAAGTTGGTCTTCATCCTTGAGGTCCAAGAATCAACCTTTAGAAAATGACATGGTGATGGTCAACCATGATTCGTTGATTCAATATTCCCTAGGCCACTTAAACTACCTAGGGAGTGTTTAGCTTAAGTGGCCTATGTAGGTCACATTTCCTAGGTGTTAAACTAGTCTAAGTAGTGACACATATATAGTTTATATGATTATTTAAATAAAGATATTGATATTATATATTTATATTGTATTGATTATTTTCATCCTAGAGTTGTTACCATGTGTCACTACCTAGACTAGGTTAGAAACCTATAATCTATAATTTGAATTTTTCATGATTTTGTAATCACAAATGAAGTCGTAAAATTATGTGACTACCGGTTTGACTACCATGTTACATGGCATTCTTTATGACTATAAGCATTTTTAGTTGCATGTGTCCATTATGACTAAAATGTGATTGAAAAATTAGTGGTTAATTTCCAAATTTTTCCTAGTGTTTCAAACTTGAATTTACCTTTTAGAATTACCCAACGTTTTTTTTCAATCTATTCTTGTGTTCATGTGGCAACATTTTGGTTTTTCCACATTTTCCTTCTTTGGGTATCAATTTAGCTATACTCATCAATTCCCTCTGTAGTTTTGGTCTCTTTTCTCAACCTTTTCTCTTTATCCATATTTCTCTTTTTTTTCACTTTTCTCTCATTTTTAAATTTGTTTTTGC
>Ga0209208_10006723_pt1 | contig 15825 bp, 13 predicted proteins | sample S1TSphfallax_3_FD_187694 | JGI IMG/M metagenome (GOLD analysis project Ga0209208, IMG submission 187694) | Host-associated microbial communities from peat moss isolated from Minnesota, USA - S1T2_Fd - Sphagnum fallax MG (SPAdes) (version 2) | ecosystem: Host-associated > Plants > Peat moss >...
GGGGTTGGGGGTTTAACATTCATCCCATGATGTATTTTTAAATTATTTAACATTGTTGATGAAAATGAGTTTTAACCAATTTAAAAAAAAATTATTTGGTCTCATCATCATATTTTTTACTATAATTACATTATCCATCATTATTAAATGACATTTAAGTTTGCGATATTAATACTTGGAAAATAAATGAAAATGGATTTAGTATTTATTTATCTTACAATCATGGATGAATTTCATCCAATGATTTATTTACTTAATCCAATTCATAAATGAAATTCATCCATGTAAAAATGACATTCATCCATATGAAATCATTCATCTATGGACATATTCATCCATGCAGATGGATTAAAATCATATTAAGTTTTAAACTACAAGTTCAAAGCTCCAAGCTCAGGCTTTACACTCATGCAAAAACCATCCTCAATTTGGCAGGTCCGAGGTGTCACTGTGATTGGTGTTGGAAGGATGACTTTGTGCTTGAACTATGGTAGGAGTAGAAGAGTCTTTTATTGAATTAAATCCTAAAGGTGCTTGATAAAATTTGACACCTTAGTTGATTATCGGAACTTGATTAACATTTCCCTAAAAACCTTTTTGATAATGGAGAGAATTCTTTCTTAACCCTATTTTCCTTGAATAGGATAGATTGTTTCTAGTAATGTGTTCTAAAGTATGATGGTTGGTGCATGAATGTCAAGTTTCAAATTACTTAGTAGCTCTAATTATAACTATCCATTTGTGTCATTTTCAAGGAGGAGCTAGCCATAAGTTATCATTTTGGGGGAAGTATGTGTCTATGAAAATTGGCCCAATTATTAACAACTCTAATGATTAGGTGTATCTTTCCCCATTTCGAAGATTGTCTGATTATTCATATGTTAGAATATTTAATGATTTTTAATGTATGATATACTATTAGTATGGCAAATGGTAGAAAAACCTCATCAGTGGACAATATTCACATAACCTCATTTAACGTTTCCTAGGTGATAATTTAAAATTTGACATGTTGTTATGTGCAAGTTTACACAATATATGATGCAATGAAAAGGGATGTACAAATGAAGTATAATAGGTCTTGTTTGTTCTTCTTTTCTCTTAAATGATTTGTTGCCCCATTAGTTAAACACAATAATTGTAAACATTAAAAAACATTCATTTATTTTAATGGTAAGAAAGTTGTATTTGGTGTGAACCTATTAGCATCTGCAACAATCTAGGATTACAATTTGGCAAATGATGATTGGGATGTGTATGATATCTTCCAAAATACATAGAAAGCAATGTAGTGCTCCTTCATTTTGGGTTTCTCTAGGGTCCTTTATAAGGATAATGATACAACTTTTAACATCTTCAAATTTCAGGCAAGAAATTTTAAGGTTGCCTTTGAATGTAGCCCAAATATGCTATGTCTAGCACTTCTCTAAACAATTTTGAGCTTTTTGGAACCTTTGTAGTGTATGTTGTCCATGATTAGGAGATTATGTTGTCACACTATTTAACCAAATGCTAACTAGTTGTGATTATGAAGTTGAAAGCTTGGCATTGCTCATGTATATAGACTGATTTTTTGTTGGATTACTTTTGGCATATGCTTTCTACAACACCTTGATTGCATTGACGTAGGTGTTGAAACTCTTCAAATTTAAGTGTTGCTTTCAATGGACACCCTCAAATTTGCTAGACTTGAACATTTCATCATGAAATTGCAAAAGAAACACTTGCTTAATTTGTTTCTCTATGTACATCATTATGAAGAACTAATTCCCCAATTCCCCAATTCTTCTCTCTCTTTCTCTATGTGAAAACATTCATTCCAATCCCCAATTCTCTTATACCATTTTGTTTCAAATTTGATAACACAACAATCTTGGATGGGAAAATGCAACCTACATTTTGGTTCAAGAGGATATATGGTGGGGAAATTTGACCAATTTTTTCACCAACTTTTGTGTGGTATGTTACACCAGTCACTTTTATCTCCAATTGTTGATATTGACATGCAATTTAATACGAAGTAAAGAAACATGAGATGGTAACAATGTTATTTTTTTGTCATAACTTATGTTCTGAAAGATTGTTACATGCATCCCCATCACATATTTTGTTAGTTTTGGCTATTGTTCTCCATGGATGATCACCACTTGAGCAGTTCATCACAAAATTGCAAAAGAAACATTGGTGTTGTCTTTTCTTTATATCAATGTGAAGAATTTTTTTTTTTCCCTATTATTTCTCTCTTTGTGAAGACATTCATTATTGATTCTTTCATGAGCTTTACAAGGTATAACCTCATTCATTTTGTCATATTTGTCATGTTATGGTTACAACCAAATTGTCCATAGTTTTGTGAACAAGGTTTCAATTCCATAACTATGGAATGTGGAGAGAGCTCTAGCCAAGGACAACAACATAGAGCTAAAAAAAAGCGACAAAAGAGAGCGTTATGTTGTTGTGCATGCTACAAGGGTTACATGTTCATTATGAAATTATCATCCACAACCACATGATCAAACGGGGACCATCAATTGTAATCGATGATGTAAGTTTTATGATTTTAACCTTTGCTTTAAATGAATCAATGACATTGGAAGATGTACAAAGGTGAAAAATGATGGTATTCTAAGCTTGGATGGGTTCACAATGTAGGATTCTTTGCAAGATGCACCTACAAACTATGACAATCCACCATCACCTAAAAAGGGTGATTCACCACCAACAAACAATGGCACTAACGACATAGAAGACAATACACACATAAAAGAAGAAGGGTATGCCAAGGTGATTGAAGATTTCTTTTATTTTCCATTGGGGGATGGCAATCCAAATCAAATATGAGCATATATAATGTTGTATGAAGGCAATGATGTCAACAACTTGTCAACATTATTATTGTTACTAAATTTACAAACTATACATGCTTAGAATGACACAAGCATTCATGTTTTGCTCAAGTGAGTGATAGGTTACAATATATTGATCAAAGTTGCATCATTTTTATCAAAGAACCTACCTTACCTTTTTACTCCTTAGTTGTATGAGTGGTTATTGAATGGATGGGCTTTTTTGTATGTAGATTGTTAAAGGATAAGTTTTTACCTCCCTAAATCCCACAAAGATGCAAAAAAACTTTTGATGGTTCTTGGGTTGCATGCAAGTTCATCCATGCTTGCAAGAGTGATTGTGTTTTGTTTAGAGGCAAGGTAAAGAAATTGGTGCATAGTCCCAAATGTGAGGAATCTCGATATAGGCAAGATCTTCAAGGAGTTAATACACCCCAAAAGGTAAATGTATAAATTATCCAAGCATCAAAACTTGGAAATTGATGTCAATTTAGGTTGTTAGTTTTGTGTATTTATCAAGCTAACTAGCAAGTTGTTGATTGCAATTCTTTGATGTCCTTTCCATAAATTGGCGAACTCCAAATCTAAACCACTCAACTTTATGGAATTTGTGGTGTATGTGTCAAATGATGTGCTACATGCCTATCATACCAACAATTAAAAAAAAATTCCTTATGAAAAGCAAACCCATGTTGATGGATTCACACGCTACTAAGAAACATGGGCCTAGTTCGCGAACCCATTTCACTAAAAGGCCATAAAAGTGAAATGGGTTCATTAACTAATGTTTTAACTTAGTGTGATTTCACCATGGGTGAAATCATTTGCACCTAACTCATTAAGGTTCATTTTTTAATTATTCAAATAATTTATAACTTAATAAAAATATTGAATGTAAGTATTTATTAAAGGATTTGGTATTCATACAACTTTAAAAACATGTTATAGTTTGTATTAAATTTATTTTCATCAATAAAAAAACATTTCTAGAAAATTATATGAAAATATTTTTCAAAATAAAGTTCAATAAAATTTACAATACTAAAACATTGTATGTATATAAACTAATAATTAAGAAGTTTACATATAATGTTAGTACTTTTACATAATGATAAATACTTTATATAACAAAGTATTTAACTTTTTTGTGTTTAATAAATTAAATATTACACATTTAGGTCAATTTTAAATAATTATAATTTATATTGATTAAATAAAATGTGGAGAGATGCCACATAATATTATATATCATTATCAATAATCATATATTTGGAGAAAAAATCAATGTTGTTTTTAAATAGATTTATTCACACATTATGTTATTAGACAAAAATCAAAACATATTGTTGAAATGTATTAAATAAATAGAAATGAATTTTCAATCAGATTAATTGATTATTTTTTTAAAATGTGTGAAATTTTTGGGGGAAAAAAAATATACATAATATATACATAATATTTTATTTTTATTTTTATTTTTATTATTTCATTTGGACAAAGTATGAGAAATAGCAAGTTTCAAATATATTTTCAATCAAATTAAGTAGTTTTTTTTCCTTAAAAATGTTAAAGATGTGTACATTTTGGAAAACTCTTTTAGAATGAAATTTAAAATGTTCATTTGGATAGAATATGAAAAAGATAATAATGGTTGAAAAAAGAGAAAATCTTTAAGACATCATTGTTGAATGTATTAAATTGCAAGATTCAAATGCATTTTCAATCAATTTTTTTTTTCTTAAGAATATTAAAGATGTGTACATCTTGGAAAAATCTTCTAGATTGAAGATTAATTTTTTTCATTCGGACATAGTATGAAAAAAAATTGGTGAAGAATTTACAATTATCTCCACCAAAATTTAAACGATCTCCTCCCTTGACCTTGAGTTAATACTTGGCAACATCACAAATTCTAGCAACTTTCTCTTCAGTTTTTTGTATTTCAAAATAAATTCTACACTTCCTAAACAAAACCCATGGTTTAGTCGAAACACCATTCTTAGTATTATTCTTGGGCTTGACACCAAATCTTTTTGATGTCATTCTAAACTTTTGAAATGGGTAAGAACTTAATCTCAATTTTAGACACACATAAATGGCACGAAACTCTCGTGCACCATTTGAATATGCTTTCCATCGACCCATCTCTACATAACCCATCAAATACTGAAACATGAATAACACTACAACTCCCAAAAAAACCCTAATATTCTTTTGATCTTTTTTAGGAGTTCAAAAATTATGTGGTGATGTGGATAACAACTATGGAACTCCTCGAAACCCATCAACCTTTGGGGTTGATGTTGAACACACATTATTAGTCTAAGTACACAACATTCAAGAAACCATTGTGGTATCCCTATATATAAAAAAGAAGTAGGCTATACAATACACTTTACTTGTTCCATATCCATTGATGAATCAAGGATAGACTTATGGAGCCCAAATGAACAAAAGCAAAGAAGAAAGTAGGGTGAAAAAAATAAAATTGTCAAGGCTGGAAAGCAATGCAAAACCCCAGTAAATGGGATCTTGATGTAGACATGATAAATAGCAATACAAAACCAAACCCAATACCGTTCACAAATTTTGTAACAATTTTTTTTATCGCAACATAACTTGTAATGGATTTCCAGCTAAACTATAGAGCAATGTTTCACACCAATTGACTAAAAATGATGGCTCTATATGACAACATCTTCAAACACACTACATATATGTACAGGTGTAACCAAAAAGCTGGAGACAATTTTTTTAAAAAAAATACAATACTTTTGTTTTACAAACAACAAAAAATGGACTCTCGTGCCACACCCATTATAATTTCAAGTCTCACTCTACAAAATTTGATAATGCCGGAGAAATAGCCTTTGAACCTTGCACAATAATTGCTAAAACCTTTGCTAGATGTAGAAACAATTTTCTTACCACAACTACTAAACTTGAGTCCTTTTGTCCCCTTCACAGAGGTGGCTAACACCCTTGGCAACCTCTTAACCTCGGACACTAGACACTGAAACCCATCATCGAAAGTACAAAACGTCTCTGTGATGACACCCACAACACTCTTGAGTCACTCCTTCTTTTACAAAAATTGATAACTCCCCTCACAATTTCATAAGGGGTTCGAGTGACTGATGTTTCAAAACCTATAATTGATCAACATCTAATTGTGAATGCTATATTATTGTGGACACTTCATGATTACCCTAGACTCGAGGTCATGTCAAGTATCTTCCTATCATGTATTTTTTGAATTTTTCAATTTTTATGAATATGATGGCACACTCATAGTTTAGGGTGAACTTTAGCACCTACATTAATAACAAACTCAAGGTACCTGGGTAACTAATAACATAAGATATAAAAAAATGGTAGTTAATTTACTAAGTGTTAATTTATTGAATTCTTGTTTGAGTTATTTGGACTTGGTTGAACCAACACACAAACTAGTCTTTAAATCCATTTAACTTGTTTATAACCGTCATGAATATCCCATGCTTAGACTAAATGAAGGTTTTAAACTACATTGACCAACTTGGTGTAGGGCTGTCTACAGAGGTGGGAGTTGATGAGAAGCCAGTTGGCCAACTTGTTGTAGGGATGTCCACGGAGGTGGGAGTTGATGAAAACCCGGTTGGCCAACTTGGTGTAGGGATGTCTACGGAGGTGGGAGTTGATGAGAAGCCAGTTGGCGAATTGACTTTAAAGGCAAATTGAGAAGTAGGTTATTTGTTTGAATCATTTGAAGTGAGGTTTTGGGTTAATTGTAGTTTGTCATTTTGAATTCTACTAATTAGACTACTAGTTGTTTTATTGAATTATATTATACATGCTAATAAAGTTGGCCTTTTTCAACTTGATCAATGTACTTGCCTATTGGTAAAGTGAATAACTAGATAATAAGGTTGAGTGGTGAAACTCTTTGGAATCTTGGGAGGAAATTTTATTCCTTGACCTCAATAAGTAACAATATGGAAAATTATGGAGTTCATTTTGCCTCATGGATCTAATAAGTCTTCAGATTTGATCCTCTCACTAAAAGATAGTCATCCTTGCACCCATAGACTTCTACCAAACTTGAAAATTGCCATGCTCGTGAAGTACATATTTGTATGGAAAGGAAACCAATTAGAGGTACAAGTGATGGGAGCTAGTTCAGTACCCTAGCCGTAACCAATCCTAGAGTTTTTGTTCAGTGGTAAATATTTTCAACTTGGCAAGAAACAAAAGGGGTTGTGAATGATACAAGGAATTAGGGTTTATGGTTTTTCCAAGTTTGAAAACCAAAGGGCATCATGCTTGCCCATTGTGCATGGAACAATTCGATGCCCAATGTGCATGGAACAATTCGATGCCCAATGGTCAAGAACATTGGGAGAAATGATCTATGGTCATTACAGGCAAAAATTGTCACTTGACCATCCATTTCATATGATTTTACAAATGTATTTTGACAACATGGTGGAAGGAAGGCCACTTCATCATAGATGTACAACTTCCAATTTGTTGAATTTGTGGGTAACAATTGTTAACAATTCTCACATTCTAGGGATGAACATGTTGTCGACTTTGAACTCTCAATTGGAATATTGGAAAGAATTACCCATCCAACATTTGTTCAATCCCATGCACATCATGAAAAATGTTTGCCATTTTTTTATACTCCATTTGCAAAGAGTCAAAGATACAGATTCTGTGAAGGATGACTTGGAAGAATCAAACATTGAGCATATTTTGTGGTGATTAACAAAACATGGAGTAATTCCCCATGTCATACCACAAGAAGAAATCTTCTGTTTTTCCACTACCCAAATTCATTAGGTTTTTAATGAAATAACACAAAATTGACTAATATGCAACTTGTTTGCTTTTGGTAAAAAAAGATTAATTGATTGGGACATTTTTAGTGAATTTTTTTAGTCATTTTGAATAGTCACATGTTGCATTAGATAAATTTTAATTAAATTTTTTATGATATGGATATACAAGGTCCCAAGTTAATATGATGTGGAATAATATGCCACATCATCGTATAACTTTTTTCTTCCGCCCCCCCCTTTTTTTTGGATCCTGGAATCATGGATTACATTTTTATCACAACATGCTGTGATAAATTTACATGTTGTGAAAAACATTTAAGAGGTTTTTTTTTTTCCCTTTTCGAAAAAAATGCATTGACACCATTTAAGCAAGATGTACATGTGTGTATTCACCATGGTGTATATCTTTATAAATTGCATTTGTACAAGATACATTAAAGTATGCATCCATCAAGGATTGAGAACCCAAAACCTCATGGAAACACATTAAGGTTTTAACCAACAAACCACTTCAACACTTCATTAATAAAGATGAAAAAATTTAAGTTTATTATGTTTGGCATGAAATTGTTTAGGGAATTCAAACTTCAACATACAATGTTTTTGGAAATTTTATTCAAATGATGCAAATGAAAAGATGATCTTGAAGCTTATTCAATAAAATATTTTTTAAAAATTTATAATTTACAAAAAATATAATTACAATGTTAAAATAGAATAAAATAACATTTCATGAATAAATCAGAAAATATCTTTTTGTTTAAATTGACCTAAAATCTTTGTAAATTCAATGTGAATTCTAAAATGCATTTAAAAAAAAATTATTACATAAAATATGTTCAAATATTGAAGAATTGCAAGTTTTTATTTTCCCCAATATGATTAGAAATATATATATATATATACAGTGTTGTTAAAATGGTAATCATCCATAGAAAAATTACCACATTTAGTTATAGAAAAGTTGTGTGTTTGGAAAATTGTTCAATCTTTAAATATTATGGTTATTTATAGTATTTTATTGTAAATAATAATATATATTTTAAACTTGGCCCAAAAATAATTTCTTTCAAAGAAAATTTCCTTTGATGTTGTTGGCCTTTTAAATTGGTAGAAATTGGTCACTAGAAAAAATATAAAAAATATAGAAAATACATATATAACCATTTAGTTATGAAGACCATTTTTTTTAGCAAGATTAATCATACGTTAATACCAATGATTAATTACACAACTTTGAAAAAAATCACAACATAGTTTTTATTAAAATGATGTAAAAATGTATTTTTACATTTGTTTCTTTTGTAAAAAAAATTAAAAAAAAAATTGGTGAAATTTTGGGTTTAAATAGTTGGATTACCCCTCACCCCCACCCCAACAAACATGTTTTTTCATTTCAAATTTTTTTTGAGTTGACAATTTTTGTTGGGAAAAAAATTGGAAAAAATAATGCAAATTCAAGGGAAATTTTAAAATTTTAAAGAAACATTGGGAGATTTTTTTTTTGAAAAACATGTTACTCCAAATGATTATAAATTTAAAATAATTCTAATAATTCCAACCTTAAACACAAAAATAATTCCAGCATCAAATTTATTTGAAAACATTTAAGTTCAATTGTTGAGATCATAATAAACCTTATCCAATTTTTTTGAAAATTTAAAATAAATATTAATGACGTAACCAGAGGTTTTTGGTCTGGTGAAATTTTACCATTTTGCAAACATAAAGAGGGCCATCAACATCAACAAAGGATTTTTTATTTTTTAAAATACGTATTTATAACTTTTAAAAAATGACATAATTCTACAATGGGTTTTAAGACTTGTAATTAAAATATTAAAATATTTTAATCAACAATTTATTAAAAATAATAAAAATTTACAAAAATTAAATATAAAAGGTTAAAAAATCATTTGAAATTGCATGTGATGAATAAGTCTACAATCTTTTTGTTGAAATGGATCTAAAATCCTTGTAAATTCAATGTCAATTAAAAAATGCATTCATTAAGTCTCTTACGATTTTTTTAATACATAAAATATATCCAATTTATGTAGAATTGCAACTTTTTAGTTTCCCCAATATGATTAGGTACCAATTTTCAATTTATTTTTAATGATGTTTTGCTAAAATGGTAATCATCCATAAGAAAATTCTTAATTTTGGTTATAGACAAGTTATGTAGTTTGAAACTTGTTTAAATCCTTGAATATTACTTACTATATTTTATTGTAAAACATTGAAAATATAAATTAAAAATTTGACTAGAAAAATTCTCTTAAAAAAAAGTCTTTTCTTTATGTTGTTGGCCCCTTAAATTGGGAAAAATTGGCCACAAGAAGAAACATTAATTAAATAGTCAATATAACGATTTAATTATCAAGACCATATTTGTTTAATAAGATGAAACATACATTAATACAAATAATTAATTACTTAAATTTGAAATAAAAACATATTAGTATTTTTTAATGATGTTAAAATATATTTTACATTTTTTTCCTTTTTTAAATAAATTTTTTAATTTGGTGAGAAGTTTGGCTTAAATAGTTATAATACCCCCATGCCCCCCACGAACCAACATGTTTTTTTGGTTTCGAGTTTTCCTAACTTGGCAATTCTTGTTGGGAAACAAATATAGAAAATAATGCAAATTGAAAAAAAAAAAGTGAGCATAAAAAAAATTATCAAGAATCTGAAATCACAAATTTCAAAGAAAAACGATACTCCTTATGAGTAAAAGTTTAAAATTAATCTTAATAATTCCATCATTAAGCACATAAATAATTTGAACATCAAATTTATTTGAAAACTTTTAAGTTTAATCTTTGAAATCATTATAAACCTTATCCAATTTTTTTGAAAATTTAAAACAAATATTAATGATGTAACTAAATTTCTTTTTGTGATGAATTTTCACCATTTTTCAAACATAAGAAAGGCCATCAACATCAACAAATTAAAAAAATAAAAATAAAACATTTATATATATATTTTAAATGATATAATCATACAATGGGTTCTATATGGCTTATAGCTAAAACATGGGTAAATTTTCTTATGGTGATCTTCAAGAAGATTAAAAAACTGAAAAAATAAAAAGATTAAAAAAATCATTGATGTCATTATTAATATCAGAATTTATAATTCATTCATTTATTTATTTTTAAATGAAAATTTAAAATTCATCTAAACATTTATAACAACACAAGTTTAAAAAATTGATGAACCATCTTCAAAGTAAAATAATAAGTATAAAATATTGATTCTTTCATAATAATAATAATAATTAAAATTTTAAATTTTAATCCATTTTGTTTAACAGTTGTTAAATTCACCATTCATGAATTGCATTTTGCATGAGCATCACAATTTTTTGAAATGAATGTATAAAAATTTGGGAAGTTTCACATTTATATTTGAATGGGTTAATGATTAAGCCAAAATGTTCGTGCTTGTAAAGTCTACGATGCATATAGACCTCTAAATTATAAATTTTCCATATATTAAATTATTGTGCATACGTAAATTTAAAAATATATTTTCCCCATAGTTTGTTTTAGGCATCATGAACAACTTTATTATTATGAATGTTCATGATGCCACACCAAAAAACTCCAAAAATAATCCCTAATTCTTTCCCCATTTTTTTCTTGTTGTATGAAAAAACGTTTTGAACTACCATCTTGTTTTTTTATTGATGTAGGCAAAAATTGAACCATGGTAAATGATGCCATTACGTTTTCATCCCTTTTGGTTGCGCTAATACAAGATGAAGAGCTTGAAGAAACATTGATTGATGTGAATGTTTCTCAATGGCTAAATGAAAGAAAACTAATCGAAAGGGTGGTGCGCACTTGAGTGGCTTAGTTAGTGTGAGATCGTTGTGTGTCATTTAACCCTCACACTCTTGCCATCTATTTTAAATTATTTCATGCCTTAAGAATTAGGCTTGAAAAATTTTATGAATGTCAGTGCAAGGATGATAATGTTCATATTTTCTATAGGACATGGGTCCCTAGTGATGGACATTATTGTTGGTTCAAACATCCAATAACCATGTTGTTGGTGGAATAAAGAGCTAAATACCTTTTTCACACCATTCGCCAACTGATCAAGTTTTTATAGTTATGAAGGTTTGCTAGGCTTTGGTTTACGTTGTATGAGTTTTGTTGTCCTATCTTTTATAGGATATATTAATAACATATAAAACTTTTTTACATGCCCATCAATAAAATACCGTTTTTATTTATGAAACACCATTGTATTTCCAACCTTTGCTTAATAAAATGACTTTTATAATATTCAACTAGATTCACAAGCTTGGTTTTATGAACACTTCCCTTGTAAGTGATCAAATCCAAAACTACACCTACAACTTATAGAATATTAAAATTTTTTTTAATGAATAATAATTGGATAACTAATGCACATCTCATTATACTAATAAGACTATTTAAATTTTAATATTTAAATAATTATCCTCAACTTACTTAATAAAGTTAAAATGGTCCAAAACGTTCAATTTAATTATAATTTCCTAAATGACATTAATACGTATTCTCAAATGTTACTTATTAGATAAAGGATCATTTATTAGGCCTAAGAGATATTGTTGAACTAGGGTTCACAAACCCATTCTAGATTTTTGGATGGTTATGATTCTATGATCCTACATTTCTCTTTCAAAGGTCAAATCATGGCCATTAACAAACATGTACAATAATTCAATGCAAATGAAATTGTGTGAAATAAAATCCATTTAGATTTTTAATGGAAGGGATATTGTCTATGTATGAAGTATGGATTGTCCACATATATGGTGGCATTCCAGTTACACATGGAAGGCCATGTGTTCACAAGAGGCCATGCTTCAAATTTTTGACCCTCAACTTTGGGAGGCCTTGTCTTACTCATTTCTTACCCAAATGTAGGTTTGTAAATGGCTATAGGGGCACCAGGAAAGGTCAACCTACAGGAGTTGAACCCCATTGGTTGAATGTGAAGCAATAGTGAACATCGGCTCTTTGAGTGGTTAAATGTTTTGCTCACCAACCCATCTACTTTACTTGACTTCAAAATTCTGAAATATTAAAAATTGGGACTGTCTTAACCTTCTTTTCTTTAAATAAATAAATCAATATTTCAACAGTAATTGTTGATTCTCAATAGTAGGAACAATATTCAGTTTAAATGACAATAATAGATTCTTTCACTAATCTCTTGATCATTTCAACTTTCACTACCCTTCTATGTGGTAGTGAAAGTGTTGTCAACTAGGAGCCAATGGATTAAACTCTGGGATTAAATTCAAAACCCAATTCCACAATGTCATGGTTTTTGCCATGAATTGCCATGAATTTGTGTTCCAATCTGCCTCAAAACCCAGGGTTTTAGGGTTTAGGGTTTAGGGTTCATTGCCAGTTCTTCAAGGCTTTTGAAATAACTGGGACTGACAGTTCTTCGATTCCTAATCTTTTCCAAAGAACCAGAACTGACGGCTCACTAATTCTGCAGCAATTAAAAAACTGGAACCAGAAGTTCTTTATAAACTCAAATAACCAAGCAACAGTGGTCATAACCTTATGAATGTCAGTTGCAAAAAACTGTCACACACATTAGTCACCTTCTCCATATGAAGTACATGGGAGCCTCTTCTGCACAACACCAGCACTTTTTTCGGGGACAAACAAAACATGCCTGTGCCAATTCTGGTGGTAGATTACACACTTCAGAGTATACAGACAGAAGAGGCATCACCAAGTGCACTGTGATGTATTACTCCAAATGTGCTAAACTGGATTGCTTGAGTGAGGAGGATTGACAAAGACAGAGACCAAAGAGCCATCATGTAAGTTCAAGCAACAAACAAATTTAACAGAAATGTATCTAGCTTCAGTGCTGCTGCCATCCGTATCAAGAAATCTAATCCAGTGTAGGATGTAAACAATTCTGACCTAAAAGGGCAAATTGGGTTTGTTGCAGATTTTGAACCTAAAAATGGGGAATTGGGTTTGTTGCAGTGTTTTGAACCTAAGATGGTGAATTGGAATTTTTGCAGAGTTTGGAACCTAAAGATGGAGAACTGGGTTTGTTGCAGATTTTGAACCTAAAATTGGGAATTGGGTTTGTTGCAGATTTTGAACCCAAAGTTTCAATATCACTCAGATGGTGTCTGCATATATGAAGGTGTGTCAGCTTGAGAATCCTTAGCAGAGTCTGATTCAGGCTGCTGCTGCTGTCTCCAGGCTTCATCTCCATTGTTGTCGGAGAATTGATGAACGTCTTCCAGCAGGTGCACAACATCTGCCATTTTCGGGCGACTCTCGGGTACAGTGTTGACACATGTCATAGCCAATTGCAGCATTTGAACCATTTCCTCCTCAACATTGTTCTGATACTTCATCAAATCCACGTCAAAAACTTCAACTGTCCATTCCTCCCTCACCACTGATTGCACCCAACGAGGAAGATCGAGTCCTTGATCATTCAGTGAGGACTGTGTTGGAGCCTTGCCAGTTAAAAGCTCCAACAAAACCTGCACTCCAATGGGACACAAATACTAAATTCCGGAACAGAAAACCACATTGCAAAAGCAAAAGCAGCCATCAATGGAACCAAGTTAGTTCAACCCAACTCAAGCAGTGCTTCTCACCAAAACAAATTTGATGCAGTTTTTGCCAAAAACAAACTTCATGAGCTTCTTGGCAAGAACAAACTTCATCTTCTTTTTGCAAAAAAGCAAACTTGATGTGGCAGTTCTTGCCCAAAACAAACTTGATGAGCTTCTTGCCATGAACAGCTCTCAAGACACTGGAGTTTTGTCCACATTCAGCTACAGAGGAATGCAGGAATTAACTATATGGAGGTGAATCAAGGAAAGTAAATTTTGCACATACCACACCAAAGCTGTAAACATCTGACTTGAATGTGAGCTTGAAAGTCTTGCTAACTTCTGGAGCACAGTAACCCAAATTGCGTGAGCCACCAGAACTTGTGCCAACAAGCTGAACAAGGCCAAAATCCGATACAGCTGCCTCCAGTTGTTGATTAATTAGGATATTGGATGACTTGATGTTCCCGTGTGCACTTCCTTCTTGATGCAAATATGCAATTCCCTTTGCGGCTCCAAGTGCAATTCTCACACGAGCCACCCAATCCAAAGGTGCTCGACCACCCCCACCACCTCTGTTGCCTCCTGTATCAATCAGTCACCAAAACCATCAGAAACTCTTTGTAATTTGCGTCAGGTTCAATCTTCATCTCTTTGCTCAACAACAACAATAACAAACTCAGATTTTGTCCAAACAAGCTTTTGAAACAAATCTGGTGCCCCAAAAAACAAAATTCAGGAATGCACTAACACAATCAAAGTAGAGTTTCAAGCATCCCTACTAGAACTTCATCAAAACCATTGAAGGAGGGTTGAGCATTTTTTTGGGGGGAGGTTCAAAGGTTGATTATCATTGTGCACTAATCAATCATCTCAATAAGCTATCATCTCAAATGTCCACTTAGCTACTTATATGACTGGGCAGATTATTGAAGCTCACTCAATGATTCAAAATTCACTCACTCACATTTTCTCACCCATTGGGCATGAAGGGACTTCCATAAGTGGTCCAAGTTGGTTTTAGTTTATGGAAATGGACATTTTAGCCTTTCATCACTCACTCTAGATGTCCAAACGTGCAACTCATCACTGCGGAAGCATTCGATTCCACCTATTACCTACTGTACTGAGCTGTAATTTAAAATAGCCAGAATAATCATAAGATAAGCAACAATAACACAAAAGCAAAGTAGGGTGCTCAAAGCCTCACCCCTCAATGTTTACATAGGAATCTTGATCACATAATCTCAATCACATTAGAATACCTAATTGAGAACATAATTGAGATCATGCAACAATACCTAATTGAGCACATAATCTCAATCACATAAGAATACTGAATTGAGCACATAATCTTGATCACATAAGAATAATCAAGAACATAATCAGACTTGAAAACCAATGATATGAACAACATAATAAAATAATCAACCAACGGTGTTTGGACATTGAGAAGAGATTGAGACAAAGAGAATTGTTGTTGTGGTGGTGTGCTACAATCTACTTACCATGGAGGAAGGAAGAGAGGCTGCCATTGGAA
>Ga0209208_10006724_pt1 | contig 15825 bp, 11 predicted proteins | sample S1TSphfallax_3_FD_187694 | JGI IMG/M metagenome (GOLD analysis project Ga0209208, IMG submission 187694) | Host-associated microbial communities from peat moss isolated from Minnesota, USA - S1T2_Fd - Sphagnum fallax MG (SPAdes) (version 2) | ecosystem: Host-associated > Plants > Peat moss >...
CCACAATTTGTGCAAAACTTATTTGTCTTCCTTATATTACTTTTTTTTTTGTGGTGTTGCATGTTTCGTATTCTGTGGTACTGATAGTGCACTCTTTGTTTCGGTAGTAATCATCCTTTCGTCACATAACATTGTTGCCTCCTTATGTTGTTGAAGTGTTGATCGTTTTATCCCTACAATTGCAATTCTAAAGTATGATTGTAGACCCTCTTTAAACATAGTAGTCAAGAAATTATCTATGGTTGGTACTTGTAAACCATGAACCAACTTCTGAATCTACTCATAAACCTCCACCCTCTCAGTCTCCTCCTGCTTCATGTTCTTCAACTTCATGTATATTTACTCATCATTTTGAATCTTCGAATGATGTTTGCAAAATGCCTATGTAAGATCCGAAAAAATAAAATAAAATAATTCTAACATATGATTATGGCACCAAGTTTAATTTTGTATCTCTTAGCATGTAGCTAAATGCATTGATAATATACTTTTCAGAAGTTTCTACATTTGTTTTCACTATAGAATTGAACATTCTAACATGAGCATCTAGGTCAACATTTTTTTAAAAATAAAAATACTAAAGAGCTACCATGTTTGGCTTCACAAAATGGCGATTTTTGTGGTAAAAAATTCCTTGAGTTATGACAAATGGTTCTTGATGCCCTCCTTTTGGATCTTCTACATTTATACTTTTGTACCCTCTAACAGCTATTGAACTCATTGATGGTCGATTTGTGGTTTTATGTACATGAGTAATCATTATTGGATTAATAAACACCATTTGTGATGTCCTGACAACTCCAATATTCATCGTTGGTAATCTCGAACTTCTACTCAAACTTTTTCTCGTTGAAAATCCACCTAATCCATGACCCAAATTAACTGCAAGTTTAATAACTACTCCCTTTCTAGCAACATTTGTGTTGGGCACAACAACCGTGTCCACTCATGCGGTTGTTATTACCTTATTAAGTGATTGAATAACCTTTATCCTAACAAATTATTTTCAAGTTTTAGTAATTGTCGCTTCTAACACTCTTGGTGAAGTTTTGTTGATTCTAGTTTGACAATGTTCCAATCTGTGGTTACCCATTGGTATCTTCTGTGGTGCAGAATGTGGATGTGAATACACCTCTAGTTCTTTGCTTTTAATATGAACAGATAGACGAATCTATCAACTCTATAGTCCCAATTGACTTCCCAACTCTATGCCTCTTAGTTTGTTCTGGACTATAGGAATTCCTACTTCCTATGCCCGTGATTGATCCATTAATGCTCTTGCTTCATTTTGTAACTCCACATGTCTAGTACTACATGTTCTGATGTGAAAAGGCACAAAAGGACAATCCATGATTGAATGTCCTTCTTCCTCATAGAATGCAGACTCTTGAAAATAATTTGATTAGTTCCAAATCCACATATTCATGATCTCGTGTTTCAGTTATGTACCTTGTTTGATCCAACTTTAAATTCCTTTGATTTGAATATGACTATAATACTTCATCCAACACATTCACATATGCCTCTACATATTTAGATCATCGTAGGAAATAGTCTTTAGTCTTTTCAAGTACATCGATATTGGTGTTTTCTTCAAACCTCCTAGTTTTCCATTAGTTCATAGTAATCTAGAGGCTAATTGATACACAAAACTAGGTTGTATACCTCCTATAACATCCCTTCTTCGGCTAGTCACCGACTTTGGACTTGAAATTACTTGCAATTTATCAAGTATTGCAAAAGTCTTTCCTCAGTATTGATCTCTATGACTCTAAACCACATATTACGATTGAAAAGTATATTGCACCCACTCATGTGGATGAGTAGTTGACTGCATCTCTCCATGGAGGTCGTCATCTGTAATTGTGCTTTTTGTGAAAGCCTCTAATCCATACTTCATGTCATACCACTTCTTGTGGTAGAAACAACATGTGCCTTGCAAGTCTTTCCTTTGTTTTAAGAATTTGTTTGTCCAACATCATATTCCAATATGGGGTTTTTGTAAGCCTTGCATATTCCTCTCCATTGTCAAGATTATCATCTGTTTATCTTTTAGTGACTTGACGATCTTCCTCCAAGTCTAATTGTCATTGTAAACTCCAGGTTACCATCCAATTCATCTTGTTTCACAATCTTTTGTCTCTAGAATATGCAGATCACTTTGTAATCCTTACAGCATCAATCACTTAGACCTATGATACTTTTTAACAAACCCATTTAAATTTTGAATTAAAAAATAAATTGCTCATTTGAACCCTTTCATTTACAGTACAACAATTAAAACTGTAGAAAAACATGTTCATTATTGTAATAATTTTTTTAAAAAATTTCCCCATGAGATGGTCGCCAAATGGTAGAAGTGAATTTAATTATTGGCAAATCATTCCACTCAATTATAATAATAGATTTGTACTTCATATGCATACATTCACCATTTTTTGCTTTGATTTTTAACACACTTAATTTTTCCATTCATTGAAACATAAGATTCATGGATATTTCATATAACCAAAATATACATTTTAGAATACATTAGAAACAAAATTACAATTCATTTCATCATATTTTGATACTACAAAAAATTCACAAAATAATTTGAACATAAAATTCACCACAAAAGTTTGTACTTCTCTATTTTATTGAAAATTCCATCAGATCTACAGCAAAATTCTATGTTTTATTGAAATAAAATTCAAAATAGCAAAACAAATCCATGGTATTTGAAAAATGAAGTTTGTGATTTTCTACTACAAAGTACCTATAGCTCCTCATACTCTTTCCCAAAATTGTTTGTGTAAGAATTCTCCCCTTTGGGTAGTCCCAAGTCACATCACCATGATCCAAAAACAACAAAAATTCAAAATTCAAACTAATAATGTTCCATGATCAGTGCCTATCCAAATGCCTTGTTCATCCAAACCATTTACTCATCCTACCCCCTTAACATCATTTTACAAAATTGACATTAACTTTCATGTGTATGCACTTATTTCCTTTGCAAGATTGAGCCCCACATTGAATTTAATTCATTACATCTACCTAATGCTTACAAATTTCAACATGTCTTAAAAGGAACAAAAACAATTGAAGTAGGCTCAAAGAATGTTCATGTTAAACACTTCAAAACTCCCATGTCAACCTTAGTAAGCATCTAGGGGTCCAAAAAATGATATCCATGCATAATACACATACAAGGGTTCACACTAATGGGAAATGTCGATTCACTAATTACAAATATTCAATGATTCCCTATAACAAAAAGAACAAGGGTAGATTGCCCAATCTCATTAACACAAGTAATGATAAACACATAACAAATCATATGCAATAATAGAGTTTTTCACATTAAATAGCCTTACTACCTTATTCAAACAACAGTCCAAAACCTATTTTTTAAGGCACAAATGGGATCAAAACATTCCAAGCTTATTCTCATGAGCTATCTTAATCCTTAGAATGATTCCATCACAACAAACCACTTTGATATTAATCCCAAAAACATAAACCATCACCATAACCCACAACATCCCAAACATTCCTAGTTCCACAAAATTGAAAATATATCTAAATTGTAAATCCCTTCAATTGTGACTAATAAAAATTTCCCTAGTAACACCTTATTCACCTAATCTCAAAACTTTCCCAAGAAGTTTGTGCAAAAGAGGACAACCCACATCAAACATTTGTGCAACAAAAAAATTGAAATTATATCTTCATGCAAATGTTGCATTCCCCACTCATGGACCCATCTTCCCTTGGAGTTCCCATGTACATAAGTTTCATTCCTTTTAACACCCAATAACCAAAACCAACATAGCAAATCTCAAGTACCAAACTTAAGGAAATGGAATGATTATGGACTAGCTTTCAAACCCCCTAAAGACTTTCATCACATCCCTATGCCTCTAGATTTAAACATTTTGTTACAACTTCAACAAACTATATATTATGATCTTCTACATGTAGCAAAACTCCAAGAGAAGCAAAAACCCTACAACTTGTGAACATTTTTCTCATCAATAAAAACACACAAAAAAACCAAAAACATAAGAGGAGAATCTATTTAGCTTCATTGACTTGAGTCCTTAAAGCTTGTTTTCATTTTCCATAAGCCTTCAAAAACATAACTTGCATATGACAAACTGCATTTCCCAAATCTAGACACATCACAAAAAACCCATGAACAAGTCTCCCACTCCACAAAAAGATAGCAAGCAAACAAAAGAACAATGAAACACAACCCAAATTTCTCACAACATCATAAGTGAGTAGAGCATTCAAAAGCTTCTCCATGTAACAATAGCCATCACACAAATGCTCTATTGAATGATGAAAGACAAAAAATAGTGAAATTGTTTGAAGAGAAAGTGAGAATGGTAGAAAGAAACACTCTAGCACTACCCAACTCATGAACACCTAGTACGCCAAAACACCTAAAGCCCCAATTCCATGTCACATCCTGGCCATCAACTACACCAAACACTAGAATTTCTCCAGGGTACACATGCCACAATAGGGCTAGCTTCAAACTAGGTAGTCAGGAATTTAGAGGAAGCCTGAAATTTTCTACTTCACATGTTTATATTTATAATATTGAAAAGTGGGTCCATCTTGTTGTTGATAATAGCCATTTACTTGAACTCAATCACAAATTTGGAAAAGAAACCCTAAGAGGTTAGTGCTGTAGCCTACAATCAGCCATGACCCAAGAAAATGCCTTGAAAAGGTCACTTGGTTTAACCACATAAATAAAGGAGTGCAAAGTTGCCTCATTGGGGATTAGGTGTCTCCAACACTCTAACAACTAACATAAGTTTCACACTTTCTTATGCACTCACCAATGTTTAATTGAACCTTTGTTCACATCAATGTATTTTTTTGGTCAATTTTTTTATGTAACCCAAGTGGTGATCATCCTTAGCAAGATTTAGCCAATTTTGGCCACAATGTACATATGAAAATAAAAATATTTAAACATCCTCCTATATTTTTGGCTACCTACTTGAATCATGTATAGAAATCTGCATTTTTTTTAAATGGTCTCATTCTGGCTATTGAAAAGATAGAAAAGGACTTGATTTTAGCACTTTGAATCTTCAATTTCACTTCTTGGCTATACATAGCCAGCAAAAGAAAACACTGGTTACCATTTCTTGCTAGTTGATTGCAGGTTCACTCTAGTAATAGTAACAATGTTTTGTAGCAGAGACTGATCATGTAGCACAATATTCCTTGTGAAATAAATCCTTTCCTCAAAACTGGGATGAGTAATATTGCTTGATCCTCAAAGGTTACTTCAGAGAGTTTAATTTGAAGTCCATAATTTCTGTACACCATTTTTTGAGCACATTTTCAGAAATAAAATAATCTCCAGTTTCAGGTTTATTAAAAAAATTCACATTTGTGCTCCAAACTCTAAAGGCAACATGGTGTACAGAAACTATTGACTTCAAATTTACATTTTTGGCATTTAAGGTATTGAGAACATATGCACCAAAATGCACATTGCAGATATTGCATGATTGAAAGATTTGCTTAAATTTCCATTCAGTAGATGGCAAGAATTAATAGCACGGAATTATTGATTGAATTTGGCAGCAGCTAGTTGTACCTACAGAAGGATGGAGCATGTAACTCCTCCCCCATCAAACTTTGCAGATGTCAATTTGGCACCATGCACAGTTGTTTAGCAAAGAAGAACATGCAGCAGAACAAAACAACAATATTTATGTTCTGCTGCAAGGAGCAGAATTGGAACCTGACATCATGGTGCTGCCACAGCAACAAACTACCAGTAACCTAATTCTAAGCACCATTCTACAGCTGCCTTTTTTTTAACCTAGCAAAAAATTCCACGGACAGTTGACCAACCCTGCAACAGACACAGCCAAGCACTGCACAAGGATCTGATTTCACCCCCCATGAAGTTCAATGTTGGTATTGAATATCTTGCCACAGGGACCTGGTACACAGGTCAAATTTGCCAATATAGTAGGCTGCAAGGGGTGAAGACAGAGATGCAAGTATGCTGGAGAGTTCATGTGTTGACATATGGCTTACAGTAGTAGAACCCATCATGTGATGTCTATCCATTCACAATTTCCAGACATGATGTCAATATGAACCTAAACCTTAAAGTGTATCTCCTGCATACACTGCTATGTTCACAAGAACCCTCAGAATTGCCTACATGAAAGTAAATGTTTCAATCGGGAAGAATTGAGCCCAGGTAAAAGTTTCATCTCCTGCATCTATCTGCTACAAAGCTTCATGCCAGAGCTCTGACTTCACAACAGACATACATAGTTGAAAATAAACACATAACAAGGTCATAAAGACATGTAGAGGAGATGATGATTCTACAGCTCACTGTCAGCAATATTGCACAATACTACATGTATGCAGGAAATGATATCACTGTCTGGAAACAAGCTCCAAGATCCACAATGTTAGCACCTAATTGTAACAGTATAGTATCCCCAACAGCCATAATTTGTGTCCTAGGAAAAGTTGATGCCACTGAGAATGAGCAGCTGGAATGCAGCAAAATCCCAGGGTCTCACTTTCAGCAGTTATTCCCCAAAACTACTTGCAAAGCCCCCATAAGCTCTTGAATCAGGCCATTGGCCAAGTGGTCTCCCCTTTATTTTGATTAGGGATAAGGCCAGTGGCACAAATATTGTGCAAATGTATGCCATAGATATTATATCTGAATACTGCATGAAGTTCAAAGAATGGAAGTTCCCCAAATAAGTGGAGTTTGAAGGTGACATCCCACAGACCTGCAAGACATTGAAGAAGACACTAGAGACATCTAGTAATAGATTGAAAGGGCATCTCCCAACAATGAAATGCTTGACTCATCAGGCTGGTCGCACCCTCAAATGCTGCAATACTAAGCCCCCACAGCTCTTAAGTTGTGTCACTACTCAATCCAGAACGAGAACTTATACCTACCACATAGCTAGATTTTATTTTTTCCTGTACAGTAACTGGCTTGAATGACCACTCTACTGTATTATACCACCCTCAAATGACTTGCTGGAGACCTGAATTTGCTGCAAGTTGAAACCATATCATGGTATGATGGCCCTGATGCTAACACTAATATAAGTCAACTTAGTAATGATTTTCTCATCCTAAGAAATTCAGACAGCAATTTACCTTCAAATCCCTCACAAGAACACTATAAACAGAGGAGGTGATTGCCTTGAGAAAGCAAATGTATGAAGATAGTCAAACTCACAGAGTCCTAAGAGAACAGTCGACTCTTCCACAATGATGTCCTCATCACGGATAGCTCTCATGCGATTTCATGGCCCTCACCATGCACTGAAACTAGCCACAATGCTTGATCTATTGGTTTCTTACACACAATTTTCTCCTCTTTACAGTCTTAAAATAGACAGATTGTTACAACTAATGCATTAGGGTTTCAGAAAAGGCATATTACAACCTCCCTTTAATGTCATGGACTTGAACTCTCCACACAAAATATACATGCATCTCTCTTTCTCTTACAACCGGAGGACATATATCAATGGTCAACACAAAGGGCAAAATCCTTCTGGCAATTTCAAACATGCAAAGGATCCAGAAACATGTCTTCACACATGACCACAGACAATGCTTCCCAAATCAACCAATGTCTGTGGAACTGTGTGGAATGCAATAAAATCATCACACCCATACTAAATCAACCAGTTCCATAATCCACAAACAATCCACTATTAGATTATTTCCCGCACAACTTATTAGATCATTCCCATGTCACAGATACATTTGTCAGATCGAGCTACACGAATGTCGGCAACAGATCAAATGTCTCACATGTATACTATCATACTCCAAGAGCAGATCTAACCAAATTAAGGACTTCTAAACCCTCTCGTAAACAGACCCATATGATATGCATGCACTACGGTGGTTTCCTTGGACGCTTCAATAAAGACAACAAGTTTGCGCTCTCTATATGAAGCTTACGCCATGCCACCACTGGTGGCCGTTCTGAAGATCTGAAGAACAGCAGAGCCGATCACGACGAAAATGAAGAAGCCCAGCACTATAGGGCCTACCGGATAGGAATTCCCCTTCTTGATGGTGCCCTCCGGCACCGATCCCCTCTTGAGCACATTCTTCTGGAATTTCGCACTCTTCCTGTCAGCCAGCCGCCTCGAGGTCGTCATTTTGGTAACAAGCTTTCCTTGCTTACAAACCCCAAGTTTTTCCCCTCGCCCTTCTTCAAGCGCAACCTGCAAAAAATAATTCCTCGCTTTCTCATTCACGTCTCAATAGATAGAAATCCTCTTCTCCCACCTAGGATACAAAGGCCGCCCTCCTCGTCTCTTCCATCGACCGTTCGTCTCAGTACTACGAGAAAACTGGCGATGGCAATCGTGCAAGACGGTGGAGAAACTCTAGGGTTACCAAGCCCTCGTAGAAGTAGGACCGTTAGATGCTCCCAGGTGTTGCTGACAACCTTGGGATGGACGTTAGGAGAAGTGTGTCCGTTCTAGAGTCTTCTGTTTGCAACCCCAAAAAAATCGGTGCGAGACATACTTTTTGTGTGAACTTGTCACTTCACTGAAAGGAAAAGAAAGAAGAACAAGGCATCACAAACACACTGGCCCTGCCAATAGATAATTTGTTGCACATCTATGTACTGTGTCCACACTCTGAACACCAAAACAATCCATTCCAATCTAAAAAGTCTAAAAACTTCTACCAAAGAAACCGGTTCACCAAATGTGAAACCGGTTCTATAAAGGTAAAGCTTCCGAAAGTTGGATCCAATGTGATGGTCCCTGTCCCTGTGGGGGCAGGGCCCGATAAATATGGTGGAAAGAAAGAAGACAAAGGGATTCAAGAAGGTAGAGAAGGCAAACCTAGAGGATTATGCCAAGGGTAAAGTACACCGGTGGGGGCACTTCCAAAATAAGGGGCTTAGGATAAGGTGGTAGCTAAGGGATATATGGAGTCTGTAACCAGCTTGAGCAGCCAGGTTATTGCATATAATCTCGTCACTCACATGATGAGATGAGATTATATGTTATAACCCAGCTGCTCGAGCTGATTACCCAATGTAACCTGTCATTCTCCACACCAAGCACAAGCTTGGTTACAAATTGGCACCAATTGATTGTGTTCACAGGGTTTGTTGGTTAGTGCCGGTTACTAGAACAGAGCAATCATCCACATTGGAGGAGCATGGAGATTAGACTATGAGGTGGGCCAATCAGGTGCTCGTGCACTCACGGTTTACGGCTTGTAACTCAAGTCCTCCACAGCCAATGGCAGTGCAAGGCACCCATCACTAACCGGTTATGTAATGGGCAAGGCACCCTCCCAAGGGTCTTCCAAGATTGAGGTACTGTACTGCGAGGGTCAAGCTTGACATTGCCAAAGTCTTGAAAAACCCTGAGGAGGGTGCCTCACCCAACATAGAGACCTGAGAAAAAAGCTTGATTGTAAAGATGGAAAGATGATTAAAAAAATTTAAGTCTCCCAAACAATTTCTGCATTTCAGGGCCATTACAGATAGCGATCCCTGTCCTGGCGTACTCACTGACAAAACCCTAAAGATCAGAATTCTGTCATATTAGTAGCCCCTTAAATTCCAGTGATGATCGGAACTGGTATATGAGGGATTTTTTGGAATCCTTCATATGGTCATCCATGGCCCATTCCAAAGACAATTTCAGACATAACTATCTCATTTTCAAGCCTAACTATTTCATTTCTTTTTTAATAACTACTTCCTTTTCCTATTAACTGTCTTAATAACTATTTCTCACCTTTCTTAATAACTATCTCCATTTTATAACTATCTCACTCTTTTTCTTTGCCACCAGTATGGATATAAAAAAACAAATTAATATCCATATTTTCATGTCCATGAAATGTATATTAATTTAAATTAAACCTGACATTGAAATTAATAATGATGAATTATTGAAAACCATATATATATATATAGTTGATCATCACTGGTAATGCACAGCAGTGTGGATCTCAAATAAATTAATTGGAAGTTTTTTTTCTTTATTTGTATGGTAAAGCCCCCACGGTGGGGGCATGTCCAAAATAAGGGCCTATGATGAGGCAAGGGCAGAGTTTGGTCTTGCATTTTGGAACTATTCATCACCCTTCAGCTTTACCCATCATAAGGCAGAAACTATATCGTGAACCACAAAGACTTGCATAGCTTTTTGCAATGTAGGAAAAATAGGTTGGTGAATGAACACTTAAGAAGTCAAAGGACATCAAATCCTCACACATTGTTCTTTTATTTCTAAAGCTCAACAAACATTTGTATCTTTTCACCTAGCACTTTCAACATCACAAAAATTGTTCAATTTGGCAAATGGGGTGTTTGGTGATGCATGAATTGAAACATATTAGGATTTAAAGCTTAAAATCTTTATTGTTTCTCTTTGCCTCTGGAATACAAAGAACTTTTTTGAAGCCTATAGTTGACACGTGGATCTGGTTTTAAATCACTCGAACAAGACTAAAAATAAGATATGGGGCTAGAACTAGAGAAGGATCTTAAGCATAAAAAAATGAAGCAAACTATCACTCATTCTTGTCCTATGTTTTCTGCATTGCTATTTTATTATGACATTCAAATAACATTTGTAACCCTCTAGTTTTTGCATCCAATGACACAAAAATCGTTCAATTTGGTTAAGGAATACAGAAAATATTAAAAAGTGTTAAATGATAAATATGTGCTCAGTGATGGGTGATTATACCCTAATTGGAGGTCACCTTAGCTAGCATATTTTTCTTCCACTATTTGCAAGGCATGAAAAATGAGATCTTCGCAGCAAGGGATGTTTTCTTTTCATCAGCCTATCACCCAAAACAAAAAGGAGGAATAAATATTACTTCCTTAATATTATTTTCAAGGATAATTTATATCTTTATCCAATACACAAAATAAGTAACAACCTAATCAACCTTTCTACTATGACACAACTAATCTTATTGTATAAGTCCAAAGAACATTTTGGATCAACACATTTCAACTTTACTCTCATAAACTATTATGGCCTATCATAATTGTTTAATGGCAAACATATCCTTCCACATTCTTTTTTTATTTCTTATAGTAAGGTTCCTTTATTACATTCCACCAAAAGCAAAACACCTTACTTCTCCCATTTGCATCGATTGCTCCCGTCTAACACAAGAAACTTGAAAAGTCCCAAAACTCCACCTTTCTCCGAAAGTTTAAATAAGAGAAAAAAATTGTTATACAAAGTTCTACAATAATATGAATGAAAAAATTCCCTCATGTACATTCCCCAATTTCCCTCATTCATGTTATGCTATTTTCAAAGTTCCCATATAAGTAGATCTCACTTCCCATTCGTTCTGGTTACTAGGATGGGATGCACACCCAAAAATAGAAACCTACCTCATGAAGTGTACCTGAATAAATCCATAAAATAAGATCAACATTCTGTCATCACAAACTCTTTATTGAAAAACAACATACAAAAAAAATAGCTCACAACAAATAATGAACAAAGTTTAATTTAAAGAAAACAACATGGATAAACTCAATCAAACCCCTTTACTTCAGATGATCATTAGCCATCAAAAATTTTGGCACTTTCTACATGTCAATCATCCTATGCAACCCTTCATCCATTAAGTTAAATCTTCACCTCCCATCCATTTAATAGATTCCACATGCAATTCAATGCCCCACTTTTTTCTTTTGCTTTCTCATGATATGATAAGTATCATGAAAAAAAACAGGAAAAACAAAATTGACATTGGTCTTACACTCAATAAAGATTGTGGCCTTGGGTTTTACCTTACATGTAAAACACTTCATGATTTGTGACACTGTTATTGGAGGATGTTTTATCCACTAGATTCCACAAGCAAGCTGGTCGGAAAGGCAAGTGTTTCACTTTTTAAATGCCCACATAACATTTTTTAAACCATGATAACTAGAAAGTACCCATCGGGCATTGTGGTAATTTTTTTAATAAAAAAATTTTGATTTGTACATTGAGTGACGCCTTTAGGTTGGGCATTCCCAAAATAACGAACCCTTGAACTGGCCTTAAGGGTGCATTATTTAGGGAATGCCCCAACCTTAGGGCATTTCCTTGCATTAAACATGCATACAACACAAGGTGTAGGAGGGGGAACATTCTTACACTTACTCCTTAAAAGTAAAAAGGATTTTACACCTATCAATAAAAATGGGATATTTATTTGTCTTGTGGAGATATTCAATTGTATAAGTTGTCCTCCAAATATAATTAGCAAATTTCTCCAAGTTCTTTACATGACTTATGAATCAACACTATTGTTGTGCATGTAACCATCAAACCATCAAAACATTTATCCTTTGGGATGCACCACAACTAATTAAATTGATTAATATGATTCATAATAAGTACCTAAGCTCTTGTAAAATTTTAGGCCAAAAATGGTGATGAATAAATTTAGGAATAAAAGTTATACTCAAGCAATGAAGTGGGGCAAAATGTGAATTCAAAATATTCCTTGGAATAGCACCACCATAGTCACATATTGGTCGAAAATGCTAATGCTTGGGGAGTATCAAAATATCATGATTTTTTGTGAAAGGCCAATTAAAATGGCCCATTGCAAAAATAAAATAAAAATTGAGCTTTGGGATGCAGCCACAATTAATTAATATGGATTTGCAAGAAGGTATGGTCAATAAAGGTATATAGTATATAGATTAACACTTGCATGCCCCAAAACATTTACACGGGGCCATGTAAATGTATTTGACAAATATTTACACTAGTCTCATGTAAATATAAATGTAAAAAAAAACAATTTTTTTTACAATCACATGTCCATTTTTCTTACACATACACTTACACAGGTGGTAAAATTCATCTTGGGTGTGTAAAATCCATATAAATACATACACATATGTAGCTTTGTATGGTCATGTATTTCCCATTGTGTACTAGTTGTGTAAATAATTTAATTTAAGCTTAAGGTTACAATGACCTCCTCCTCCTCAACAAGTTTATTTGTTGAGCAAATAAAGAAACTCAAGGCAAGTTTGTCCATTGAATAAAAAATGAAACTCAAGGTGAACTCTAAATGTTTTTGACATGTTCCAAGTGATGAATGAAGAGTTCTAGTAGTCGTCTTTGGCATGTAGGTGAATTTGAAGCGTCTTTGGCATGTAAGTGAACTCTAAGCATTTTTAATGTGTTCCAAGTGAAGAGTGAAAAGCTCCAGTTATCTTTGGCATGTAGGTGAGGTCCAAGCATCTTTGGCATGTTCCAAATGAAAAGTGAAAAGCTCCAACAATTGTCTTTGGCATGTAGGTGAGCTCCATGCATCTTTGGCAATTCTAAGTGAAGAGTGAAAAACTTCAATAGTCGTTTTTGGCATGTAGGCAAGCTTTAGGCATCTTTGGCGTATTCTAAGTGAAAAGCTATAAACACAAAGCACTTTGGGGGGTGTGTCTCCACTTTGATTTGTTGGTAGGTAGGCAATGTTTGATCTTATTGGCAGTTGGTCTTGGTCATGTGTAACAAAGGTCATTGGTTTTCTTCTAGTACATCTCATTTGTGTGGGTAGGTAGGCAATGGTCAATCTTAGTGGTGTGCATGAAACATTGTGTGTGTTTTCTTTTCATTATTTTCTTCTTTTAATATGTCTTGTTTATGTGGGCAAGTAGGCATTGAAAAACCATTTGGGAGGCATATGTGTAGCCTCAAAGTAACAAATGTTTTTTTGGTCAATCTTGGTCATGTACATGCATAAAACAACTAAGGTCAATCTTGGTTGTGCTTGCTAAGCACAAAAAGACCATTTGGGAGTGGTCTTTGGCACAAAATAACAAATATTTTTTGGTCAGTCTTGTTCATGTGCAAGCATGGAGCAACAAGGATTAGTTTTGGTCATGTGTGGTCATAGAATAACAAAACATAGTTGGGTTATAGCAAAGGTCAATCTTGGTCATGTGCATGCATGGAGTAGCAAAGGTCAATGTTGGTTATGGTTACCAAGCATAGAAAAACTATTTGGGAAATCTTTGGCACATAGCAACAAGTGTTTTTTGGTTAGTCTTGGTCATGTGCATGCATATGGAACAACAAAGGTCAACCTTGCTTGTGTGTGGGCCCACAACAAAGCTAATCATGTTATAAGAAAGGCTGATATTGGTTATGTGTAACCATGAAACAACAGAGGTTGGCCTAGGTCATGTGTGTGGGCATGAAGTAGCAAAATGCAATTGGGTTATAACAACTTGGTCAATCTTGGTTATGTACAGACATGAAACAACAAAAGTTAGTTTTGGTCATGTTTTCTAGACATAAAAAAATCATTTGGGAAGCATTTTTGGCACAAAACAACAAATGTTTTTTTGGTTAATCTTGGTTGTGTATAGGCATGAAACAACAAGGGTTACTTATGGTCGTGTGTGGGCATGAAATAGGAAAGCCTAGTTGGGTTATAATAAAGGTCGATATTGCTCATGTGTAAGCACAAAGCAACAAAGCCTAGTTGAATTGCATGTTTTTTTGGTGTGTCTTGGTCATGCACAGGCATGAAACAAATGTTTTTTTGGTTTATATTAATTGTGTGCAAACATGAAACAATAGAGCCCAATTGGGTTATGTGTCCTTGTCGGTTGGTCTTGGTCATGTGTAGGCACGAAGTAACAAAACCTAATGTGTTTTTTTGGTCAGTCTTGGTCATGTTTCTTCTTCTAAACCTTCTTTTGGTTTGTATTGTTTATGTGCAGGCAAAAAGTAACAAAGTTTAGCTAGTATGTGTGTGTGTTTTTTTTTGGATCGTCTTTTAGCTTGTCTTGTTTATGGGTGCAAACATAAAGTAACAAAACAAGGAACACTCTTGTGTTGCCATTGGCATCTATTCTTTTTTCTTTAGGTGATCAACGTCATTTTTTTTCTAAACCTTCTTTTAATTTGTGAGGTCACTGCCATTTTATTACAAAAAACGTGTAAGAAAAAAAAAGGTGCAACTTATTTGTTTTAAATATAAATTAAAAAATTGGAAATAATGTGTTGATAATTCATTTTGAAAATATATTTAGAATGTACCTAGAATATGTTTTAAATATGCCATTATTTCATAATATATTTTAAAATATCCTTTTGCTTCAAGTGCTTGCTAAAATATATGAAAAGTGCCATTCCCAAACCTTTTTATGTGCTCTTTGGTTTTTTTGTCCATTACATACTCATTTATCAATGTTGTCAAATTTTATGGCCATTTTTGTTGTCTTTTCATGGTTGGGTCTTATTGTGCAGTGTGTATGTTAAGGTGAGTTCTTTGCCTTCTTCTAAAATGGGGTAAATGTGTGCACAAGGTAATGTAAAGCTCTTATGATGCCAATAACAACAATAGGATTGAAGTGGGTGATGGTCTACATGAACTCCTTCACTAGTGATTGAATTGGGCTCATTTGCTTACTAAATAAGCTGAAAATGCCAACATGTTTAGCCCACTCATCATCCCTTCTACGGATCCATTGCTAGAACTTGTCCATCTTTGAAAAAATGAACTTTCCCTTACAAAAAAAGTCATGACCATTTTTTCTTTTTTATCCCTCATTTTCATTTTCTCTACCATTTCCTTACTGATGTTCCCTCTCATCTTTACAAAAAAATTCGTGTAAATTTCAACAACATAACAATAATGAAAAGAAAGAAGGAAAGTTGAATAAACCATACTTCCTTTTATCCTAAAGGTTGGGTGCCTTAACCCAACATCATTTACAAAAATCATTTTGTGGGTGGATGAACCTTTTTTGTCCTTCCAATGTCATTTCGTTAGTTT
>Ga0209208_10006725_pt1 | contig 15822 bp, 14 predicted proteins | sample S1TSphfallax_3_FD_187694 | JGI IMG/M metagenome (GOLD analysis project Ga0209208, IMG submission 187694) | Host-associated microbial communities from peat moss isolated from Minnesota, USA - S1T2_Fd - Sphagnum fallax MG (SPAdes) (version 2) | ecosystem: Host-associated > Plants > Peat moss >...
TGTAACAAAAGTTGTTTTTTTGGGCATTAGAATTTTAGGTTATAATAAATTCACCCAACTTGATTTTGTAGGTATTGCATAACATTGGAATTTGGAAGCATATCACATATCTAGTTGTTGGTGCATCTTTAATTGAAACTTAAATGATTTTTTTGTAAAATTTAATCCTCATTGTTTTTTAATTGGGTTCTTGAATCGTGATTGGTAGCACTTTTATGGGGGTTAGAGTTCAAATCTCCTTTGAGAATCTTAGGTCTTCGCAAAATAGAGCACAATGCAAGTTGGTTGTGTGCAGGATGGCAATAACATTGCAATAGTAGTAGCAACAAAACAAAATTGGAAGTTGTGGGTCGTGATAATTTGCAAACATATTTTTTGGAAGAATATGTTTGTAATGCTCATGGACAATTTGATTTCATCATCTTTTTCACAAGGATTTGTACCTCAATTCCATCATCAAGTGCAATTTGTGCTAAAAATCTTTCAAAACTTTCAACGGATATTTGGGGTTGAAACTTGACAATGTATATGAATGTTCCTTCTTATATTGTCACTTCTTTTTCTCTTGGGTCTAAAGTTTAGAATGACATACATTCATGGTTCTATTAAGTTATAAGTTTTAGAGATGATCACCACGACTTTACAGGAGATTTCAACCTTTTGTTGCTCTATGTCGTCAAATGTACTCCTCTTGCAAGAACTAATTGGTAGCCAAATACACTTAGTTGGTGATGCACATATGAGTTGTTTCTTGGATCACTCTTGTTGTTGCTAGAATTAATCTGCAGACATTTGCAAATGACAACTCACCATTATACCCACTTTTCAATTAAATTTTTTTGCCAAAAGATATTAATAAAATAAAATAAAATAAAAATAATAATAAAAGAAAAAACTGCTCCATATACAGAATTCTTTAACATTCTGAAGAACCTCCAGCTCCCATTCTAAAAAATAAACTAGGACTAATTCAGTTATGGTTCCACAGATAAAAGGAAATGAGAAATCAGGTTTGGGGTCCAGTTCTTCAACCAAAAGAATGCTGATTCTGTTTCGTACTAACCTAGACCAGAACTGCCAATTTAACTTCTAATTAACTCCTGAATAGGTAAGGGTGTTCTTAAGGAGGGCTATTAATCCAGCCCAAAAATAGTGAAAGCCAATTTTAGGAATAGAATTTTCAAGGGAGGGGGTCAAAGCAAAGAGTTCCCAAGTTTCTGACATGTTCCCCCCAAGAGTTCCCAATAGCACTACACTTTTATACCATATGCTTTGGCAAATGTTGTCCTCCTTTCACGTATATAAATGAACCAAAGGGGAGACAAACTCCATACTTCAAAATAAAACCTACTACATTGTGTAAGGTATAAATTTTTTTTTCTTTTTTTGAGTGATGGACCAATCAAATTAGCTCATTTCAAAAAAGTAAAATTGAACTTGCAAGGCACCTCATCTAATGAACAGGAGGAGGGGTGAATAATAGTCATTGTATATTAATACCCAGTTGTAGTCAGTTTCTTACCAAAGACATGTATTTTGGTTTTGGTCCCACACGTAAATAAATAGAGCCAGTAACCTGGTTCCTGGTTCCGTGTCTGGTGCCTAAAATTAAATAAAATCCAGTTCCAATTTCAGGCTCTGAAAATCAGGCCCAGGAACTTGCTAACCAGAACCGAAACGGGTATTTAATCCAGTTACCGGTTTTACCACACGACCCAAGAAAATTGCGGGCGTTCGTTTTCGACAGTTTCTTTCCACACTTTTGCCTTGCCTTCGATGCCATTGTTTGTGCTTCTTGAATCTTTCCCCAGTTACAATTTCTTGCAGCTATTTATTCTAAGGGGTGGGTCCGCACGCAATTTAGAGGCGCCGAATTCGTGAAGCAGTGGTGGCACAAGAGAGAGAGAGTCTTTGCTTCTGCTGTTGTTGTCAGTCGGTGACTTGCTCTTCCTTACAATTTATTTTGGGAGCTTGATGAAGTTCTTGTGGGTGAAAATCTGTCTTCTTGCACATTTTGCATTGCATTTTTAAAGTATCCTCCTGCACATCCCTTCCCATCACCCCATTTGGCTGCTTCCCCGCATCCTAAGAGGACTCTCGTTTGCAGAGAGGTGCATATTTGGTTTGCTGGACTTGAACTCTTTTTGTGTTTCTCTCTCGCTCTCCCTCGGTGTAGAACGATGGTTCGTTTTTTTCGTGAAAAGCTATAGGCCAAAATTTCCCTTGTGGGTTTGAGTCCCCAGCATTTAGATTCTTCAAGCTCCCTTTTTTGAAGCCTTCCTTCGATTTTTATCCGTTGTTTCCGTTTATCTTCCTTTGGTCGAGTTACGAAGTGTTTGTTTGCTTGAGCGGTAGAGGAGGAAGAGCACAGGCTTCATTCCTTGGCAATGTCCAGTTTACGGACCGCTCTTAACCGGGGGATTTTGCAGTACTAGGACTGAAAGCTTCACTGCTGTATTTCTTGGTTGCAAAATAGGGGGCGAACGAACTCATTCATATTAGTACACGCGTTGTTTTTGAGTTTAAGTTTCACGAAGAACGATTTGGAAACATTGATGGGAGGGTGAATGTGCTACACTTCCGCTTGTCGCACTTAGAAAAATGTGTATCGGCATGCCCGCGAACCGCATACCACTGCCTCCATCCCGCCAGACTTGTACAAATCAGCCAGTAAGTTATTTGCGCTCTTGCGGTTAGTGTCTTGTTTGCCAATCTCCCAGTTTTCTAAAGAGGTGTGTGACTCTCACAAAATGTCTACCTATGCTTGCCCTTGTAGCAAAAGTTCGGTACCGATGTCACTCACTGCTCAGTTATAGAATTGTTGATAACTGGATGGCGTCCGAGTTGCCTGCCGCGAGCGGTTAAATATTCGGTTACAGTGCAAATGTGATCAACTCTGCGGTGCACTCCAAAAATCAGTAACCCCCCTTCTTCAACAGAAATCTCTAGTTGCCATGACCATCTCAATCTCCAAGTCCGTGCATCGAGTTTCCGCATCTGTGGAAACCCTTTGCTTCAAGGATTATTATGTTCAGCAGAGACTCCCATCCTCCGACGACAGTAGTAGTAATGCTCCCGACAAAATCTCTTCGTTCGCCAGTGCTCTTGTCCCAGAACGGCGCTCATCGGGTGAGCAGCGTGTTACGACCTCCTCCAATGACAAGAGAACAAGGAGGAGAGCAAGATCCTCACTTGGTGGCACAGAGGACTTTGTGAAGGGTCTTGACTTCGCTCCAGGAGCTCCACAGCCGGAGAAAAACAAATCAGTCCCTGTCTCGATATCCAAAGGTATTGTGCAAGTATCCTTGTAGACAAAGTTCTTTGCAATCGTTTCTTCTTCTATCAGATGCGATGACAAGTGCTCGTTCATTCCTTCACAGAGAAATGCCTGCAAAACACTTAGCCAAGGAATATGAAGCTATCAGCTCTCCTTATATGTTGTCCCGTCGTAATCAGACTTAAGCCCCGCTGACAACCAACAAAACTTTCTCTCTGTGTCGTAGTTCAAGGACTCAACGTGAATGGATGCGTACGCGCCAGTGTACAACCGAGTCCTACATTGGCAAAGCGAACAACAGCGTCACCGGTAATGGAAAAGCATGGAACGGGGAAATCAGGAGCGGGCTCATTCCAGTCCTCGACACTTGAGCGCTCCTTGTCGGAACGAGAATCAGCTAGAATTGCAAGCAGGACACTATCAGATATTTCTACACATCTGAGGTCTCAGCCCACAGTTGGAGCTCAGCACAATCTCTCGAATGGCAGCAGTAAGGATGCAGGAGTTGATGGTGAGCTGCAAAAAGTGAATCAGGAAGACAAGATCGAGCCTTGCACAGTGAACCAAAGACCAAGTGAGAGCCCAGCCACTGCTCTCCTTGAAGAAAAAGGTGCTCCTCATCGTGGGATACAGCCAAGCATCTTGCAGGAACATGATGACTGCCCCCTTGGCAAGGAGCAAGAGGATGCCATGACTTCATGCAAACCAGGTGAGGAGTTGAGCTGAAAGGTCAGGGAATCTCTATAAGAACGTGGGACAAGGGAGGAATTGAAACAAGTATTGTAAAGTGAAAGGAACTGTGACTTCTTGGCAGGATGAGTTCTTTGGACATGGGGAAAAGTTGTTGCTTGATGAGAGGATGTTGCCCTTGTCTGTCTTGATTGTCTTAAGTGGCCTGTTTGACATTTTGCCCTCACCTTGTTGAGTCTAGCTTCCACAGGAAGTAGTTAGCCTGTAAGCTCTTGAAAGCACATCTAAGCCAATGCCTGGTACTGGAGAGGCTGATTCTTCCTCCTGCCTGTTTTCATCACATATAAATCTTGTCATCTTGCAGATTCTACTTTTGCTGGGGGAAATCTGAAGCAAGGAACATGTCATGCAAATTTTAATGGAGAAGACAGTGCAAAGAAGGAGCTGATTGTTACAATGGAAAAGCGCTCAAGTTTCTGTATTGAAGCATCTGAGATGCGGATGGCAAAACTGAGTAGTGTTTTTCATTCAGAACAGAGGTTGAATTCAAATGCAAATGCTACCTCCAGCTTGAATGCGGTGGAGCTGCCATCTGTTGCTTTGGAGCAGTCAAGTACTTCTCTTGCTGACCAAGACCCAACTGCAGTCGTGGACAACCTCCAACACACAATAGCTTTGGAAACATCCTGTCCAGAGCCACAGAAGCAAAATGAACTGGGTGCAAATGAGTTAGTGAAAGAAAGTATACATGAGCTCTCTGCATCATTTCCAACTCCATCACTTGTACTAGGCTCAGATACACCAAATGTAGGGGACCTGCTTCTGGAAGATGTTTCAGGAGCCAATGGATGCCAGAACATTGACATGCCTACAGCCCCATTGGAACAACAGGAGAGAGAAAGTTTTATTGAGCCAGAGGAAAATGAAGGAACATACAACTCAGCTGCTCAAGATTTATTAGACTTGACTTCAGTCCCATTTAATCCTTGTTCAGGGTCCTTTAGGACACTGGATGTCCATGAGCAGCTAAGTGCAACCACAGACAAGAGCTCTTCCAGTCGGTGGACTTCAGCTACTTTGGACTCATTGAGTTTGCCAGATGCTGACCAGGAGCTCACTGTGACAGGGCATGGGGTGAAAGAAAATAATTTCAGCAATAACATTGCTCCATTCACTGCTGAGAAAGTCACTGAGGAACAATTAACTGAAGCTGCATTTTTGTCAAACCTTGGTTATAGCAAAGACACAATAAGGTGTGCAAGCCCAGAGGAGTATCTTCAGCATCCACGTGTGAGTTCAGCTATTAGAACGAATGCATTTCGTTCCAAATCAACAGGAAGTCACACTGCCAAGGTTGCTTTTAAAGAGGACACAGGGTTGGGTGGTGCTCATAGTGATCTTGAGAAAGAGGTAAATACTTCATGTTTTTGAGCTGAGTTACACCACCACCCTTGATTGCAAAGTTAGGTAGTCTCAGGATTGAAAACAGTTACAAGTGCTGCCCAGGTTGAGAACACCATGAACCTGCATCAAGGTGCTGCTCTGCAGGGAATACCTAGTTGGAGGTGATATAACATACTGAAACACATATTACGACAACTTAAGTCCATCAGGATGTGGAATATTTCCATGGAAGGACTGCAGCATTCATATATCTTACAGCCCTCTAGCCTATGCAGATGCAATCTTGAAATCTGTGAATTGATTAAAGAGAAGTGAATTCTACATTTATCCTTTTGCAAGAGCAAAAATGAAAACCTGCGTGGTTTGCCAATTTCTGGGTTTAATATGTACTTACTGACCTTCTCATGTTTTGCTTGTACAGGCTAGTAAAGTATCAGCCATTGCTGCAAATCATTTGCTATTACACCCTCAACGCAGTAGTTCGAGATTCAACAAGGTTGATTTAGATAGGGCGCTACCGTTGCAATTTCTTGATGTGACCTTATCAGGAAGCTTCAGATGCCACGTTCTTTCTGAGAAAAAATTGGCAGACAACAACACAGTGACCTTGTCTGATGCCTTTAGGTCTCCACCAGGTAAAGCAGGGTGCTGCTCTATTGAAAGCAGAGAATCAGTGAGATGCCAACTTCTTCTTGAAAGAGCCAAGTAGGGTTCAAAGATGTAGTATTTGCATTTATGAAAGAGAGAAAAGCACAGCTGGTTGTTGATCAACAGTCTCTGTTTCTCTCTTTCCCTTGAAGTGTATGGAAATGGGTTCACTTAGCAGAAGAATTGCATAGTTAGTTCATCGCCCAATAGTCTTAAGGAGACTTGACTTTACAAAGATCTTTTATGTATCTCACCAGCTAATTTGTCAGGGTTTTCCATTTGTAAACCAGAAGAAGCGCAAGTGCCCGTCTCAAATCAGCAAGATGCAGATGCTACTGTAGTGAAATCTGTAAAGCTCCAGAAAAGCCAAATCCCAACTTTACTAGACAGCTCTGCTTTTCCAAGAGGTGTTGCGATGCAGTCCAGCTTGCCAAGTGAGAGACTGGAGGGAGCAACCCTTCACAAGGAAAATGCAGATCACCTGGAGGGTTCTCTTGGTCAGCTGCTTGATTTGGGATGCGCAGCAGTGATTAACACAGCCAGTGAACAACTAAAGGATGGGATGGAATCTAAAGCAAAACTGATGGATAATTTTGCAGGTATAGCTTTTCACTTGCACCTGATATACATAGATGTACACAAGCTGACATAACACTCACTATCTGATTGCCACAGCCTTTTCATGGCAGCTATATACAAGTGAGCCTTCATCAATCCAGATGGAAGGTACTTTTGCTGGTCTATAAGCATGAACAGAGATTAAAGCCCAAGATTTGAAGGCCAGTGCCCATAACTCAGGATGGTTGGGACTCTGAATTGTCTCTCTTAAAGACTCCATTTCTTCTGTGTCTCTAAGAACATAAAAGAGTTGCATTTCAATTTGAAATTGCTTGTGGTAGAGAGAAATTATGTCATCACAACCAGAAATGTGGTGTAGCGCTGTAATGAAACCTTCCATGTGTGTGCAGAATGCCAACAAGAGAATGCTGACTTTATGAACCCAAGGTTTGGCGTAGTGCACATTATGACCAGCAATCATATCAGCAAACTAGCTCACTCAATGACAAACTCCACAATTGATGGAATGGTGACACTCACCCATGAGAAGTCACAAAATATTAGGGAGATGCTGCTAGTGTCTCCTCCACAGAGTCTTGAGGACTATCATCTGGGCCCTTCATCAATCTCCATCCTTAGCAACCCCTCATTTTCAAGCTCCCAGCAGGATAGATTGTGGGAGGAGCAAGCAGAAGCATATTCAAGTGGAGGAAGAGGAACTCCTGGCCGGGAAGATAACTCAGGAGCAGCTGCCTTCCTTACACTCCGGCCTGCTGCTCCAGTCCCAGTTGACACTCTGCTTCCATTCTCTGGGTCACTGAGGAAAGGAGCATCAGATGCAACTGTAGTCCCCACCTCTGATGCATGCAGTGAGAGAGGCAAAATTCATGATGGCAAGAAGAGGAGGGGGAAAAAGAAGGGCCAACCTCGTACCCCTTTACGGAGTCTACTTGCTGAGGAAACAGATGATAAGGATTCTGGAAGCCACTCCAGGCGGTCAAAGTCAGGTGGTAATCCTTGCTTAAAGCAACTGATGTCAAGAATTAGGGGAATGACTTCAAAATCTTCTAACACAAAGAGCCAGCAGAGCAGACCACATAGATCCAGTTTCTGGAGTAGTTGCATTTGCTTCTCTCCTGTCAAATAGGTGCTTAGGGAGAAGCATACTTTGTTCTGACAATTGGATTTTGATAAGATAACTCTCATATTGCCACTATAGATTTACACCAATTTGAACTCACAAGCTTCATAATTTTGGTCTGTCAAAATGTAAACTCCAGTTATTCTGAGCTCTAAAACCTCATCCTCTCTTGGAGTGTGCCTTACAACACACCCTGTCATCAGCTATGTGGCTTGATTTGAGGTGGTGACCATGTAGCACTAGTGATACGGGCTGGGGTTGTAACATCTGCATTCAGTACCTGTACATGAAGATCCCATCAGTTAGAGTGCATACTGAAGAAATTTAGATTACATTTTGTATCAGTGAGTAGAGAAATGCTCCTCATGCATCTGCCTATGTCAGTTTGCAAGTAGGCAAATTAGAGCAGAACCTTGCCAAGATATCTGCATATGTACATCCAGAGTTCTACGGATTTGCAGCAAAAGCAACAATCAGCATCAAATCCTGATAGAATGCAATACATAAAGTGCAGTAGAAGTTCACAGAAGTGGAAGGTCCTCCATAATTTGTCTGAGACAAGAAAATTACCACACCAGTATTTGTATATGATTCTGACCATTATCAATTTGGGACCATAAGGAGCAATTCTTGTGCTTTGTATATCTCCCAAGATTGGTTGTTGCAAACTATGCAGAGACAGTGGAGATGGCTTTCAATAATGCTAAAAATAAGGAACAATTCTTGTGTCTTGCACATTTCCCAATGATGGTTGTGGCAAAATATGCAGAGATAGGGGAGATGGTTGTCAAGCTGAAACTGCAGACGAAGCCCTGCAAATCGTATTTGTGCGTTCATCTGAAGTAAAATGCTTTGGATTCTTCTCCAGATTCAGGCACTACGTCTCAGAACATTGTAAGTGGTTATGGACCTCGAGACAGAAGAAACCGCTGAGCCAATGCCAAGTTTAACCGTCAGATGCACACGGTCTTACCTCTTCGTCTGCCCTTCCTAGAAACGTTTCTGTCCAGCAGGAGCAAGTGCAAACTTCTTGTGCAGATCACGTGATTCTCAACGCATAAGATTGAAAAATGAGGATGCTTTATGTATTTTACCCGATGTTATTCTTGGATTGCGCTGATGTACATGCCGCAAGGGTTGCATCCTTCAATCGATGAGTCCAACTCTCCCTCATTAATTCTGTCCATTTCTGGAGGCAGGCTTTGCAGAGGCGTGACTTCGTCATCTCCTTGTGACGACGTTTGCAGTTGTTCACTCCCTTCCCCAGGGATTGCATTGATACCTATTGTCCAGCTGCTTCAGAGTGTTGATTTCGCCGAGCATAGATGATCCGTAGTGTTCTATCGCTATGATTGCTTCCGATGACAATATTTCCATGACAAGATGCAAATGTCTCCCCTTGCAGATATTCACTTTGAAGCTGCTACGAGATTATATGCAGATGATGCCAATGCATATGGATCCGTGTTGCAAATAGGCGATCCGCCACAACAGCCGGAAATTGTTCATGTAAATGCAGATACCGCGAGTACATGTCAATCGAAGGGCGATTCATCAGGGAGTCCCAAAAGAACAAGAAAATTACTCGCATGGTGTGGACATTGGTCACATTATCCTATCCCTGACGAGTTTCTTGCACAGAAACAGCGCCCAGGTACGTCAGGATTCCGAAGCTTATTCCGATGTTCCGAAGGGGGTCAACAAGGTTTTATAACCAGCAGTAGTAAGGACTCACAATCGACATTCCGACCTCAGCCTCCGCTTTCTTATTGCACTCTTTGCGGCAACCCTGGACATGTTGCAGGTTGTGGTTGCGACCGCAGCTATGGACACGGCTACTGGAAGCAAAACACTCAGTCAAATAGAGAAACGGATGCACGGCGCGCAAAGGGAAAGGGACCAAGGCCAAGATCGTCACTCCCCGTGAAACTCAACGACGATTACGAGAATTGGACTTCAAAGAAGAAAATTCTCTTAGCAGCTACTTTAATGATGGAGCTCAATGGTTTGGCGATCGCATCCGCGGATTCAAGTGTCACTAAAAAAACATCATACCCAGCTTTTGGAACGAGATCCAGCGGAAACTCTTCCATCGGCTCGGTCTCTTGTCAATCTAGTCCCCAGAGACCCGCATCTCCATCCCCTCCTGTTCCACTTCCAGGTCCGAAGATTGTTGACTCAGCCGTGGTAGTATGGAAAAAGGAACAACTTCAACGCAACATGCCAAGAGACCGGAGAAGTGTTCCTCCAGAGATAGTGCTTGGATCGGATCGAAACTCTTCGATCGGCGGCTCAATCTCTTGTCAATCTAGCCCCCAAAGATCTGCCTCTGGATATTCTTTTATTGCTCAAGATGGTCCAAGCAACGTTGAGGCAACCCTTCTGATGGACACATATCCAAAGATGTCCCAACACTTGAGAAACATGTCTCCTAAGACTGTGCCTGCATTGTACAAACCTCAACGGGCCAGGCCTAGAACGCGTGAACATCGCATGCAAGTATGCAACAGTCACCATCCACCACATAGACCCAAAATCCTTAAACGAACAAAAAATGTTCAGCATCAGTTTCGTCCAAAATTTCAGCACGTTCAAAAGACATGCAACAGGGAAGGTGAGGACTGAGTTTTTCCATAAGACTAGCTTACTTTGGGATGGCTGGAACATTGCCGTTTGACCCTCCTGGTCCCTCGTTGAATCTTTGTGTGAAGCTCAATGTCAACTTGTTTTGGCATGAGCTCCACTCAGGAAAGTACTGGCGTTATTTTGCTCCCTTCCTTAACCTCAATTTGTGGTGGGACCATGAAGGGCTGGAATAGCTGTGGCAAGGAAAATCACTCAACCGGATAGCAATGTATCTGGATATGGTTGTCATTCCTAGTTTGTCATGTTCTGGTGCAAATTGTGTTGGACTGGAGGTGTTGATGTTTGAGCACATTGTTCATGCAGCTTGTAAATTGCCAGGCAATGAGCCAGAATCCTCTTCAAAAAATGGCTACACTTTAGAGCAGATCTAGAACTTATGTAGTCTAAATCATGCACAATCATCCATCTGGTGATCAAACAGTCTTGTAGACAGTCTTGTAGACAGACTTTGACAGAGACTAAACTAGGAAGTCTGTGAATGAGGAGAACTGATACATAATGGGTGCCTCAAAGAAACCAGAGATGCAAGGATCACTTCAGTGATGGGGTTTAGGCAAAGTCGTTGGTGCAGGAAATGTCCAAGTCACAATAATGTTTCTTACTTGCAGAATCAATCCATGCTCCAAAATCTTCAGGAAAGAGGGATTCACTCTCCTCTTTCAAATTGAGAGTCTCCACAAGCAAACCCTAATTACCCTGCTTTTTATCATTATTGCAGTTCTTGTGTGCACCAACTCCTTGCCAAACAACTTGCAGACTGTGTTTGCTGGAGAAGGCTTGATGTGTGACAGGTTCTTTCCAAGCTCTCTGTAAAGTTGATCTGCACTCCTACGTTCCTGGGCAATTTGATTAGCAACTTTTGATATCTTTCTGAGTCTGCAGAGTTATGACTCCAGAGCTTGTTGCTGCACCAGTAAATGGTGATGGACTTTAAGGATTAAGGGACAGTGAGTTCTGGACAACTTAGAAGCTTGCAGTTCAGATCCAATGTGTAGGACATAATTACCCAGTGATGCCTCATGAGACCTAATGATTTCCACTGCTCTCAAGCATGAAACATGACCTTGTATGCAACCTATGCTCATGGGGTCCTTGTATGTCAAGTATCTTACAGTCAATCTTAACAACACACCAATCTCAGGTCCTTACTGTTGTTCCCAGATTCAGCATCCTAATCCTACACCCTTGGCAAGTCACTCCTTCCACAGGATTGTCTTCTTGACAATAATTTGAACTGTATCTCTCTGTTGATGCTTGTTGATACCTGTGACAACAATCATGCATTGACTGAAGCTCCCCTCTTCTTGCTCTCCTTCCCTGGGGCTCACAATAACTCCCCTCTTGCCCAGCAATCGCATACTTCTCCCCATCGAGCTGTCACTGCAAATTGAATACTGTCACTGATGGCTTTCCAAAGAATTTCTGAGAACCAAGGTTTGAAGTTTCTACAGATCTTTCATACTCTGCCTCAAGCATATGGCCAGCCCCCTGTTGCCATTTGTCTTCTCTCCTTTGACTCACCCACCTGTTTCCTTTCTTTGTGGTCCTGGTTTTCCAGATTCTGCCATGCAATGCATACCACCCCATGACATCTTTTCTTGGTTGTACAAGTTGACAGGGAGTAAGAACTGTGTGCTGACAGCTTTCTACCAGAAGGTCATTTTGTTAAGTCTGTCTGCACCAAATGGAGAGATCTCCTTCTTTCAATATAACCAGATTTATTGTGTATTCAACATGGTGCTCAAATTCCCAGACTTGTTAACTGCAAAGCCAGCACCTGTGCATCTAATGTAAACATTTGTGTATCTGCTTGCAACAAATCAACTGCATCTATGCTCTTTTGCATGTGTGTTGCTGCTGGGACCTGTGCATCTGATGCCTCATATGGTTTTTTGACAGGGCAACATGATTTTCTGCATTTTGGGGCCAATTCCACAGTCCGCTCAAACACTAGTACTCTGAACTGATAGCTACTTGTATGCTTCTCCCGCCCCAGTATTCAAGTTGGCTCCATCAAGGACTCCTGACTTAGCATTCCCTCCCAATTTACTTCAGCTGTTTGGTACCATACTACACCCAAATTTGACAGTCATTTTATGTGTCTCCATGGCCCCCTCCTCCTTGGACACACTTGGAGTCTGCAGCATGTGACAGCTTATCACAGCAGATTTTGATACACATCTGGTTGCACAGCGAGCATGCATAGAAGCTTGCAAGCTGTTGGGCCAAGTCTTCCCTTGCCAGTTCATTCTCAGTTTCTGCCAAATCTCCTCTTCCAAGTTTGCCTCCAATGTTTTGTGGCCATCTCCTTTGTGTACCCTGAAGCCAAAGGAAATTGTGGCAACTCCTCCTAAATTGTACAGGATCTCATTCAGGTGGCCAGTAGTTCTGAGCTCTGCTGGGGCTTCCACAAGTGGAACTTGACTTATTGATTGACTCATTTCAAGGTTCAGTTCCTGGGGGTTTTGCCCATCCAAGAGGCTCCTCTACCTTTCTGCCAATTCATGTGAGGGTGGTCTGATGCTTCATGACTTAACAATTAAATGCTTTTGTATGTGCAGGAATCTTTTAACCTAAGCAAATAGACTTTCTAGTGTTCAGTGCATGGTTAACGTCCACATGGTTTGTGAAGCAACTCTGTAACACTTTTGTGGATTTCTTTGTGTCTGGAGATCCCAGCCCAGAGCAAGCAAATTTGTACATCTCTGCAATGAATATTGGTGGAAGCCCCAATAACTGTTCAATGTAGCTACCACCAAGGAAAATTCTGGAGTTTTTCTATTGATCAGGTTTAGTTGCAGGTGGAGAAATGATGCATTCTGCACAATATAATACGTTGTGGACTTTGCATTTCATAACATATTCTTGCTCTTTCTCATGTTCTCTGTCAAAACCGTAGAATTATTTCTGGCTGCAGAACTACAGCTCAGTGAGAATAGTCTTTTGCTAATGTAAAGGGGTTTGGGAGGGAGGGATAGACTTTGTGGTGGGTTAAGCTGCTTTTGGGTGGGTAAAATAAAAGATAGGGATGGTTGTACAAACAGTAAGGCTGAGGAGGCATTTGAATTGTGGAAGACATGAGGAAATCATGTGTGGGGGGAAGCATTCAATGTGACCCATCTTTAGAAGAACAGGCATGATTAGAATAGGAGAGGGAGGTCTGGGGTCCAAATATAGCATTTGAAGCAGGTTCTCCATCACAACACATGTGGCTTGCGTTCACAGGCAGGCCAATGCAGGGCATCTGCAACTTGTATTGCAAGCTGTACTGTTGAATGGGGCAGAGTCAACAGATGACAACAAAAAGGATTGTCATTCAAGCAGCCACTGTGACAAGTACAGGTGCTTGTTAATGCTTGAAAAAGTCTGCAATAGTGTGATGTTCCTCTTACACGTGGAAGCATGGTTTGGGTTTGTTCCCGAGTCACTGTCCCAAGAGAGAATCAGCAAGGGGTTCAAATTGCTACAGAACCAAAGCATTATTGATGTCTCCCAGGTGTGCTTTCTCTTCAGAAGATGTGATAAGTTTTATGTCAAAGAACAAGAATTGCTTCTGTGCATGTTACATGTACATAAGTTGTATCTGTTGTAAGAGGAATTATTGTGGAGCTACTTAAATAGGGCAAATGATTGAGCCCTCTTGTTGTAGGAAGCTGTGTCTTCACCTCACAGGGAACTCGAGGCACTTCTGGCACTTCAAGTAGTATGAGACTGGCAATCCAGAGCAAAAATGAACCGTGAACATCCACAAGGGAAAAAAGAAACTCCGCGGAAGTAAAAAAACACAGGAATGCCCCATTCATGGACATCTTCACATGAACTGAAATTCCAAAATGAAAAAGATGCAAGGAAAAAGACTCACAGCAGCAAATTACAGAACATAATTGGAAGATATGCCGGACTGCAGCCGCATGGACGCCGTGAATTACGATCCAAGATACTAATCCCGGAGACCAGCGCGGGAGCAGGCATCAGAATCATAGACCAAAACCTTCCTTCCTTCCTTCCTTCCATCATTACAAAGAAAAAAAGCACAAACTGGAAAAGAAAAGGACCGTCAACATTTTGCCATCTGGTCATGACTAGATTTAGCATGAAGGAGTGCAAGCATCATTTATTACAGAAGAAGGATGTAGAGAGATAAAGCACAATTTACAGGTGGAAAGACCAGTCCAAGTGGCCAAGAAGATCCTGGTCGCTTTTGCGCGAAGTAGCAGGGAATTCAGAAGTTTTGGAAGAGACAAAAGGCGACCTCAAAAGCGGAGGAAATGAATGTTCATAAGGATTTGTACTGCGCGCCTCGTATTCTACGGGCCGACGCTGCACCAAAAAGTTAGCCATGTTTACCTACGTACCAGGCCAGCGAGAATTTAACACAAAAACCTGTTATTCATTCCAAGCACACAAAAGAAACCAAGGATTGTCTGTTACTAAAATTGGGGCTTCTTTACGAACCTCTTGGGAGAATGCCTGGACGTCCTGCTGCGATTCTGGATCCCCCCGTTTTAATAATTTGCAAGACTCCAATATAGCAACTCTTGCTAATAATTTCCTCAGTTATTTTCCGCGTACTCGTGGAGAATGCGACGCTTGTGTGATTAATTTGGGATCTAATTTTGCAAAATTGCGTCTCAAGGTCCAAAATCGACGACGTGGAGGCTTATGTAGCTATGAAACTGAGTGACCGGCTGATCAAGCCCATGCTTCATTCCACTTGGTTACAAACGCCGTGATGTTTGAAATCGATAAGAGAATGCAAGAGTTTCAAAATATATTTACTTTTGTGCTGATTTATGAACTGCTTTTTCTTTACAGTCTCAGCTTGCAACTTGCTAAAAGCAGATATGAACAGACTTCAGCAGAATTTGGGGTATTTAAGTAAGTCCATAATTATGAGAAACTTGCCAATATGTTGTCAGTTTTTGTTGAAATTTGCGTCATGCATTTAGAGACTGAATGAGAATTAAATTTTTTCTTGTTTGCTTCGATTATAAGGTCGAAGTCGGTGGAGCTTTTTGTCCAAGTCTGGAACTAATTAGATAGACTCAGGAGACCCAAATAGAAACAACCATCAATTCAATTCTGCGACCAACCAATTTGTTTGACTGGAAGGGTTTGATCCAGATGCCAGGACAGCATAGTTGAATGGGAAGCTCAAATTTGCATGACCTAAAAAAATGTTTTCCAGGGTACCATTTTCCAAAGAGAAATCTGAAACACATGATGTTATCACATGCTCATCCTGTTTGCCTAGACATTGCTGATGGATGGATGTCCTTGAGAGTTTGCAGAATGTCATCCATCTGTATGGGTTCTCTGTCTCTTCCTGCCTCTCTGGGGAACTGGACAGAGAGGACACAGAAGCAACACAAGTGCTAAGGTCTGTTGTTTGTTTTCTCTACAGATCCTAGTGTTCCACACTGAGAGTGATTAGTGGGTGTTCTAGGTTCAATAAAGC
>Ga0209208_10006726_pt1 | contig 15820 bp, 13 predicted proteins | sample S1TSphfallax_3_FD_187694 | JGI IMG/M metagenome (GOLD analysis project Ga0209208, IMG submission 187694) | Host-associated microbial communities from peat moss isolated from Minnesota, USA - S1T2_Fd - Sphagnum fallax MG (SPAdes) (version 2) | ecosystem: Host-associated > Plants > Peat moss >...
CAACAGCTTTTTGACTCCCATGGCTGACCTTGTTATCAGCAAGTGCTCAGATAAAGTCCAGGAGATTCATCAACAATTCAGTGCCAGTAAACCTGTACTGAACCAGAAAAAATGTGAAATTCTACTGAAGAGGCTTCAAGCAACCCCAGACACAATCAAGAGGATGATACATTCTCTTCCCACATCACTTCAAAGCAGCAAGTCAGTGATGCTTGTGGCAAATGACCTGTATCGAGTGGTGCTCAAGGGCAAGGATTTGGTCAAGGCCTGCTGCAGTGAACAGTGGTGGCTGCAAGCTGTATTTCAGATGGACAATGCAGCCACCTTTGCAGACATCCTTGTGGATCTCCAGGGTTGTATTGATGTGGTGTCTGCATTCTATGCAGCCAAGGGTGGTCTTCAGGGTGGTGTTGGTGAGAGCTTGAAGGTTGAAACAATAACCAAACATGAGCTGGAGGAAGATTGGAAGCTACTAGAGGAAAGGCTACAAGTAAAACCTTCTTCTAGAATTTCAATTTTCACCCGTATTGCAAATTGGTGGCAGGGTGACAAGATACGTGAACTGATAATGCCACAATTGATGGCAAGATTGCATTGGATCCGAACCAAACAAGATGGTGATGCCCTATCAGATATCTTCATTGTGGAGGAACGGTCCTTGACATATTTGAGGTTTTGTGGGCGAGGCGCATTTGCATCGGTCTCTGAAGTCACATGGTTGGGTATCAAGTGTGGTAAGAAAGTATTTAGCATATACACTGAAGATTCTGGGAGTCCCAAATCTTTTGTAGACCTTGAAGGAGAGTTCAAGCAAGAGGTGAGCATGCTGGCAAGGCTGAACCATCCCAACATTGTAAAATTCTTGGCTCATGGAAAATGTATGGAAAAGGGCAAATGGGAGCGTTTCATTGTGATGGAGCTAATGGAGAGGAGCCTTCATGATGTCATTGAAGAGTTCTCCTGTAGAGGAAGACAAGTTCCTTTCAGGTACTGTGAAGCCATAGATATAATGTTGCAGGTTGCCAAAGCCATGCACTATTTGCATATGCAAGAGGTTGCTCATCGGGATTTGAAACCTAGCAATGTGTTGGTTAGTGCAAGCAGTTTGGAAAGCTCAGATGTTGGCAGATACATGTGTATCAAAATTGCTGATTTTGGTCTCTCCAAGGTTGCTGACAATTCGGTCCCATCAGTTTTGTCAAAAGATAAAGTTGGTACAACAGTGTACAGAGCACCTGAGATGGCCTCAAAGGGCTCGTGTATTTCATTTCCCAAAGCTGATGTCTACAGCTTTGGCATCATGTGCTCAGAGATTTTGTCCGGGAAGCCTCCTTTTGACGGGGTGCCTAGGTGTGACTTGGACAGGAGATTAAAGGAGGAAGACCTTCGACCAAAATTACCCACCAATTGTGCTGGTCTGACATCCTTGATAAAAGAGTGTTGGGCATGGGATGCAACACAAAGGCCCAGATTTCTGGAGATATTTGAAAGGCTCAAGAATTCAAAGAGTGAGCTTCTGATGGTTGATCATCTGGATCAGGAGCCTAGTTTTGAGGACGAAGAGCCAAAATCAAGCTCCTCAACGAAACATAAGGAAAACTTACAGCAACCCATTCAGGTAATGAATGGAGGTGACAGGCAGACAGATGAGATGAAGATGTTGGCAAGTGTTCATGGAGTCATCAATGCATATCCTTCTGAAGATCAAAGTCTTGTCAGTAGGTTAAAGAATGCAACCCCTCCTGAGTTGGGCAAAGGGCAATGGGGTATGAAGGCGAAGGAACCTCAGAATGATGATGTTGCCGATGATGGAGATATCCTTACTCAGCCATGGCCATTGAATGGATGCCCTGAAGATATGAGACTTTCATACCCTTCAGTGCTGACGGAGAACCATTCTGAACAGTTGTGTGCAAATCATCTTGAGCAAAGGGGAGCTTCAGGCGATGCAACAAACCTTACTAGCCCCCGAGGTAGTTCCCCAAGCTTCTCTTGTATACAACCAGTGGACCTGTCAGGACTAAAGCAGCAATTTCTAGAACTACTGAATCGAAATGGGGGAAGGATAGCCCTTGATCGCATCCCAGTTGAATATAAGAAGCAGTTTAATCAACCACTTGATCCATCAAATTACCACACCTCCAAACTTATCGACTTGATCAGAAAGATGGGATCTCCTCTGAGTATCAACTGTAAAGGTCGAAAGATCTTGCATTTGGCCTCAGTTCAGCTAAGTGATCTTTCACAATTGGAGCAACAATTTGTGGAGATCCTGAATCTAAATAGAGGGAAAATGGTTATCTCCAAGATCCCTGCTGAATACGACAGACACTTTGGACGGCCTCTCTACTTATGTGACTACAATGCCTCCAAACTTAGCAACTTGATCAAGGAGATGCCTGACTCTTTAAGGATTGAGGTTGCAGCTGGTCAGCCAGAGATTCTGTGTTTGGCAAAGTAATCATCACATACTTTTCACAAATGGAAATATTGAGACTAATCGCACATCTGTTTCCAGCATTGACAAGTTCAAATCTGTTGCTTAGTGTTGTGAACAGCCTTCTGAAGCAGTGGATTTTGTTTAATAGTCTTTAGCAAACTTTTAAAAATTTCTCCTTAGGGAGATGAGAGTCAATTTCATTTTGTTTGTCATGCATGGTCTGCATTGTTGATGGGCTTCCCTCTGAATTGCAGTGCTAATCCAGCTTAAGGAGCAAGGTGATTCAGGAAGGAAGGATGTCAGGACTTCTAATCAACATACAACTTCATACCTAAACATTGAAGGATGCATCAATCCAACTGCAAGAGGGCTTGAAATGGGCCAAGATGCAATACTTGGAATATATAATAGTATGTTGCAAAATTACAGCCTACTAGACTCTTTTCCAAATTGTAACTTTCCAGATTTGTATGCTAAAACACGAGTTGCGATAAAAGGGTTCAAGACTTAGATGATGGGAATGTGTGAACAGATTCAAGGATGAGATTCAATAATTTCTAGTGAGCTATACATGCATAAATAAAACTTGGAAGACTTTCTGTGCCTTTCTATGTAATCACTAAACACATGATGCTGACCTGAAAAATGGATGTGGGTTAAAATTTTGGAGTCTTGTGTTTCACAAGGTGTTCAACTCTCTATGTAGCGAAATCAGGCTTTCTCTTACATCTCTTAGTGTCTATTAGTAATTCGGGTTACATGTAGCTCCCAAGACATAGCTTGCTGTCTATGGAAAGTTGAGTTAAAAAGGGTGAATTTGTATAGGTCTATTTTAATTTTGTAGCCTATAGGCATCTATTGGAATTTTCGCTAATTCCTCTTGCAGATAGATGATTGCAAGTATGGCTACGTCAAAAAAATCCAAAAAAACCCATGCCTACCTTAGGTGTTTTCAGAATGCATTTCAAGCGTGACTTAATAATAAAAAATTGTGCAATTTTCACAACTAGTCTCCATTCTTTAGTCAAAGCTATAAGGTGGTTTTGGGGTCTGAATCCTATACTTTTTGTAAGTTTTTTCCTAATGGGATTGGTGGCAGCATGCAAGTTCCACTATCAATTTTGGAATGTTGCTCATATTGAAAACTGAAATATAGCAAAAATACCAAGAATACTATGTGTGTAATGCTTATTAATGTGAATAAATGATGGAAATAATTTTTCATCATTTGTTCCTAATAAAATTTCAATAGGTAGCTCCCCAAGAAAAGATAGAACCATAGTGTTTGCCAAATTCATTAAAATCCATCAAATTTTGCTTTGAATAGGCATCACTAATTTTTCAACCTTTTGAATATGAGTTTTGACAAAGTTGTGTTGTGGTCTTTTGATTTTATAAACCCATATAACACAATTAATATTGATGTTATCAAATTATAAAATAAGATTGATGGTTCTAGTGATCAAAAATTTTGATAGCTATTAAGGTAAACATGCCCCCTACCAAACATCACACGGTAATCAAAGATTGGTCTAGTGCATATTATCCTATTGAATGGTTGCACATGTGTGGATTAATGTTCAAAAAGTAATATAATTGAATGTTTAGTCTTGAGAAATTATGTTTTTTTTTTTTTTACAATATTCAAATGGAATGTTATTTTTGTGTGCAATTAAGGGTGTTGGAAAAAACCAATATTAAAAGACCAACAACCATCATTATATCTAAACATGCTTGGTGATGAAAGAGGAACAACACATTTTCATGTGTATAGTTGAAAACAAATAAGGTAGAAAATATTTTTATCAATATTTGAGCATTTAATTATGAGGGGTTTGTTTGTCACATTTCAAGGCATGTGACTACTCATAAATAGACCCTAGACCTTAATAAACACCCATGTTACCCTAAGAGTAATGGAATAGGCATATGAGTTTGAGTTAGATTTGATATCAATCGCATTACCATCTTATGTTCTACAACCATTAGATGTATATTGTTTCAAGTCATTTAAAACATCATTCAAAAAGGTTAGGGATGTAATTATGTCTAAAAACAATCACATGGAACAAAGCAATTTAACCTTGGATGGATAGATAGATCAAGTTTTAAAGCAACATGTATAAAAACCTCAAGTAGAGTAGAAGATGAATGCAACTAAGAAAGTTGCAAAACACAAGACCACAACAAGTTGGAGGAACACAAAATGATGTTGTCCAAGAAGAACACAAAAGCATGGTGATCAAGAAGAACACAAGAGCACAACAACTAAGAGGAAACTAAGACCACAAGAACCAAGAGGAACACAAGAACATGTTCGTTAGGAGGAAAAACATTGGCCAAATGGGCATTTATCCTATAAGAATATGACTTTGATATAATTCACAAGCCTAGTAAGGTTAATTGAGATGCCAATGGGTTGAATCGGAACCCGAGTTCTAATGAGGAGGATACCATTGGGGCTCGTTGGCATGGTGATGTGGATTTCGAAGCGGTACTAGGATGACATGCCTCTACATACCTTTGTACCTTATTAGGGCATTTTGGGGATGTACCTTAGACAAGTATGGATGATGGAGATCCCCATGATGCAGACATGGAGTTGAAGGGCACTGGTGCTTTGAATATTTATGATGATGCACATGTCATTGCATATTTGCAAGTAGGTGAAGTTCCAATTAAATTAACACCCAAGGAAAGGAACCATGTTATGCATTGGGCTAAACGATTCAAATGGGAAGGTAATTCCCTCCTACGAATGTGGGCAAATGAACAAGTGAAGGTTGTGCTTACACCAGAACAATGTGATAACCTTATGAGGCATGTTCATGGGGAGTTGGGCCGTTTTGGGGTCTGATGGACATACAATTTGTTCTAGACATAGTATTAGTGGCGACGGATGCAATTGCAAATTCAACATTTTGTTTCTAGGTGTATGGTGTGTAATCGAGTTTGGGCATCTTTCAATACACTTACACCTCACCTACAACCCTTACCAATTATGGGGCTTGGGTATTGATGGAGTTTGGATTTTGTCAGCTCATTGAATTTGACATAACCAATATGTTTTGGTTATGATTGAACATTTCTCCAAGTGGTTGGAGCTGGTTCCATTGCCAAATTATAATAGTGAAGGAGGAGCAACATATGCATTTTTGGATAAGGTAATTAATAGGTTTAGGGCTCTAGAAATGCTCACTAACCAAGGTATGAAATTCCAAGAGTTGTGTGAGAAAGCATTGATTGATCATTGCACAACTTCATGAGACCATCTTGAGACAGATGGGTTAACTTAGCAAATGGTTTAGATGGTGAAGTGGGGTTTGCGAAAGTATGGTCTTCATAAGGGCCATACTCAAGTTTGGGACTTACAATTACCATGGCTAGCTATGAGGTATAGGTTCAATCAACAAGCTTCTCTTTCATCTATTTCACCATACTTCTTATTGTTTGGCCGTGAACCTGAATTACTAACTTCAATTCAACAAGATGCAATGGTAGTAATCAAGGTGGATGATCTTAATGTGTGGATTTAAGCATGTGAGTAACAAACCACCTTGTTCCAACATGTTATGCCCATGGTTATAGAAAATCTGACAATTACCCGACACCGGGATACATTGTTTTATGCCACTATACATGAAGGTGGTTATTAGCTTCAAATTCGAAGGTTTGAACAAAGAGATTATGTTTGCTTACAACATACAACATCAACTACTTTGGATGTGACTATAGAACGTGTTATTCTATGTGTGTGGAAGGTTTTACCTTTTGAAATGTTGTTGTTGGAAGGTCAAGATGGTCAAACATGGAAGGACCATGTGCACAATTGTGCACCATGTCATCTTCCCAATGCGGATGGCCAAATGGACCATCCTTAGCTATGGTTCCAATTGGCCTAAGATGTATGTTGTGTGAGCAAGTTTCAAGAGTCGCCACTATGTTGATTTGTGATAAATGTTCTCAAGGTTGGCATATGGGATGTCTCATGCCACCAATGATAGAAATGTCAGTTGGCAAATGGTTTTGCCCTTAATGCACCCAATAGACCTAAGTTCCTAGGGTCACATAGTAGAACTAATCCAAGGTTTTCTTCCATTGTAATTCACATTTGGCTAGGGGTTTGAAAGATTAAAATTAGGTGATTAATGATGGGGCTCACATTTGCACCTAGCCTAATGGTCATTTTGTCTTGGAACCAAAGTGTTCATCCATGGTGGATTTCCAATAAATAGTTATATGATATTATGTAATTTAGGGGACTTCAACCCTAGATAGAACGGCAGTTTAGATGTGGTGTACCATTTAGGATATTTTGATGTCATGTGTTGTGAGGGATTTCCAATAAATAGTTCTATGATGTTATCTGGCTTAGGGGACTTCAACCCTAAATATATGGGCAGTTTAGATGTGGTGTACCATTTAGGGTATTTTAATGTTATTTGTTGTGAATGTGGTGACAATGATGGTTATAAGCACTGACATAGGAACACATGACAACTATTAGGTGTGTTAGTTTACCTACTTAGTTAGGTTTTAATTAATTGGGGATACACTAGGTTAGTTAAACTAATTAATTAATTTCAAACTAGTTCATATGTCAATGGGGTGTGGGATATTTTTCATGGGATATAATCCCATCTTGTGTGACCTTAAATCATTTTTGGTGATTTGAAATTCCAGATAATATTTTTTGCTTTGCAATTTTCTTGTTATGTAAGTGTTTTGGTTGTTTATGTTTTGGGCGTGGATTTTTGTGTTCTTGCAAGTGAGTTAATCTTTTAGTTTGGATGTGGTGTACCATTTAGGGAATTTTTATGTTATGTGTTGTGAATGTGGTGACAACGATGGTTATAAGTGCCAACATAGGAACGCACGATACCAACAATCTTTTAAATTAATAAAAAAAAATCCAAAACATGCCTAAAAAATGGCCTAAATAAAATAAAATTACAAAATCCAAGTATGAACAAAGAAGATGTTTAGAAACAACTTGCAAATACAATTTCCCCTTTCAAATCACAAACTTACCCTTTCACGATTTGATAATGGAAATCATGTGTAATTAATTATTTCATGAGTTCATGTTTTTTGCACATGGATTTCGTGCCTCTAAAACACGTATGATGCATATATAAACATAATGGAATATTTTCATCCACATGAAAATATTCCATTTTGTTTATATATGCATCATACATGTTTTAGAAGCACGAAATCCATGTGTAAAAAGACATAAACCCATGAAACAACTAATTTCATGTGAATTTGGAATGAACCTATCAAGCCTATAAGTTTGCGATGTGACTAACTTAACATACAAGGTACCCTTCAATGGCACAAAACACAATTAAAAGATTTATTATGCATGGTTGAACAATTTGGAATGCCATGTTTTTTTATAAACTCAAGAAATAAATGAAATTAACTCACTTCTTTTCAAGCAAATTTTTGACATTAAACAAATTGTAAAACATATACACCTGTTATTGGATTGGAAAGATTGCCTAGTTCTTCTTTTCCACACAATAGTCAAAAAAGTTCATGCAATAATTGTTTAAGGACCATAAACCTCATGCAAGTGGCACTTTACAAAATGCTAATAAAGAAATAACTTCACATGTGGAAATAAATGTAACCACAAAACCTTTTGAAATCAATGCAAGTATGGATTTCCTTTCAATGCACATTATGAGCACCATTCAAAATTTAACTACACAAATTGTTGGGAGTATTATTGACCAAGACACATCAAGATTATAATGTTATGCCATACCATGCATCTTTACTTCTTTATGGCGTGCTCGTTTGAACATTCAATGCATCACTTCCTCCTATTGGTCATATTATTTTTTCAAATATGCCATGAAATGCAAACCACATGGAGCAATTAATTTGAACAAAAAAAACCGCAAAATGTTTTAAGTTTATGAAATGTATCAAACTAACAACTACAATTCATTTATTCTTTTATTATTAGCAAACATGTTTCTCTAGCAAAAGTTGCAATCACATGTTTACAAATACATGTGGTTAAAAAAATGTAAAATATATTGATTCGAAATCTCTTCAAATGCATACAAAACTAATCACAAAATCAAAAGTTCTAAGGTTTCATCCTGTTGATGTATATAGCAATTGGCCTTCACATTCCAAAAACATGACTTTCATTCAATATTTTATGAAATTTGAATATGATAAAATGCAACATCTGTTTTCACAACACTGCCATGATCAAAATAACCTAGGAAACTACATTTACACAACCAACAACTAATAAGATTCATATATTTCCATCCCACACATAACACAAAAGCATTGGTTTACAATATATTATTACAAAAAATAACATTTCAAAATCAAACAAAGTTATTATCCACATCAAATTTTGAAAATAACTATGTATAAAAAGTCACATTTGTGGCCTTTTTTATCAAAATTAAACACCATCCAAACATTTTTTATGGAATGTGCACACAATAACTTCCTTGAAATTGAAAAATGGTCATAATTGCTTCAAGAATTATAAAACGACTATACATATTTCAACCCACAACATGTAACATCAAAATTAAACAACCAAAAGAAAATTCATATTCAACAACTTCACCATATACAACCTATTCCAAAACCATATCAACACATATTTCATCCACATACTTCCATGATGACATTCAATGATGAACAACAATGAGTATTTGATTCCATTATTGGAAACCCACAAGGTTTACATATTTTCATAGGCACACCCAATAGTGGCAAAACATTTTTCATGAAATACAACACACAACACTTCCAAATGCATGATAAAAACATGTTCCTATCAACAACAATAGATGTTGTTGCACATTGCTTGAGCTCCACTACAACTACAATGCAAACTAGATTTGGCATCCCAACATGTGGATATTTATTTGTCCTTATTGAACCTCACAATGTCATAGACAAACTCAAATCTAGAAATGTGATCATTATTGATGAGATGTCAATCATGACCAACATGTAAATGCATTGTTGAACAATGTTTGAAACAAGCAATGCATGTTGAAAACACTTTTCAAACTTTTCAAACAAAACTAATATTAGTAGTTGGTGATTAGCTCAACTACCAACCATTTGTAGACACACATTATGAAATAATGATATTTTATGCAATCGTTGCCACATCAAATCTCACCATCTTGGAAAATAGCACAACACCATTTTCTATCCATCTCCATGCATCACGCCACAAATCCTAAATACTTATAATTCCTCAACATCATATGAATCAAAAAGCCAAACATTGCAATAAAATCCTATCACAATGTTTCATACAAAATCAAAATATACCATCCTAGATTGACACAACCAAAACAATTATTTGTACACATAAAAAATATGTTCAAAAACAATACCATGGTCCTAAACAAACAATTTTCAAATTGTAAAACATATGAAATAAAAATAGATACAGATGCAACAAACATTGAACCCATTCAATGATGGTTACATGACACATCATTCAATCAAATAAACAAAATTGCTATAGGTGCCCTTGTTTTGTTAGTATATCAAAAGGAGTTGTGAATGACAATACTTCAATAGTCACATTCATAATTTTTTACATTTAAAAAACTGTTAGAGTAATAGAAGTGCAATTAACAAATAATTTCACAAAACTAGTTTTAACAGAAAAATTATATATATATATATATATATGACAAATATATCATATTATTACAAGGCATCATTTTTAGTTACATATGCTATGATCGGCCACAAATCACAAAGCGCAATAATCACCACAAAAATACTTATTGACATAAACGATACCTTTGCACCTAGCTTGACATATGTGATGCTTTCAAAAATCACAAATCAAGCAAATTTGAAAATAGTTGGGACTTTCACTCCATGCAATTTTGAAGATCACTAAATATTGCTTGCCACATTTGAAAAAACCAACATTTTCATAATACTACGTGAGTATTCTGCCCTTTCACATATTTGAGCATTGCATTGAATTTTAAACACTTCAATTAAATTAACTAGGAAATTGAATTTTTCACACAATTATTAAATTAAAAAAATTCTATAAAATTTCAATTTTGCATAATACATGGGAAGGTTTTTACAATATGGAAAATAAAGTTTCACATCAAGGAAACCAAATATCCATAAAAAAATAGTAGTTGACATTTTGCCTGCTACTAAAACCAGAGGTACATCGTATACCCATCACCATTCCTCCCTTCCCTAGTTGGTAGACTCATTTTAACCCACAATTTATACAAATGTCTTTTTCAACTCATACTAATCATGACTTTTCGTTGCCCGCATTAAAAAAATAAAATCATTTGTAATAAGCCAACTCCAACTAATATCAAATTTTCCTTAATCTCTACATATGACATGTTTTTACAAGACCAAAGAAAGGAGCTCCAAACCTACTGCAACTTCATCCAAAATATAATGTTCAAGCAATTGTACTATTGTCGATGGAAATATTACAACTAAATCCAAATTGACCATGACCTTGCAATTATTAATTCATAGAAAAAACCATGCACATTTCCTTCAATCGGTCTCAAACTTTTATCATTTTCTTACTTCTTACCATCATTTCATGTGAGTTTCTTCTAATATGTGTCCTCTATTGTTAGAAAATTTCATGACACATTTTTCATTTGACATCTTCTTACTTTGACTATCCCAACTTTGAAATGAAGTCAATAATTACCCCTAAACATATTTCTTCATATTGTCCTCATGCCACATCCTCCCACCAAGGGTGAACCCCGGGCCCTAGTGGGGAAACCTAGCTGAGCTGACAAATGGAAGCACAGAATGTCCACCTCTAAACTGGAAACAATGCATTTTGTCATAGATATGGTTTCCCAAAATGTTCATCAAAGATTGTATTTCTCAAACATTTCACTAAATGTATTTAGTATCTTGGACAAATGGATATGATCTGTTTTCTGATATCAACATGCCTTGGATATCCTGTTCTGCCTACACTTAGGAATGGGCTTGTTCCAAAGTTTTTTTTAACTTCAAAAGGTGAATTGAAAAGACTTAAATGGGCCCTCATCAAGCATGGTGGCTTTGCAATGCTCATTCCATTCCATTATAGCTACAAAACGCAACAAGGTCTCACTTTTGACCTCCATTGAGTCTAATGAAGGCATCTAGTTGTCAAAGTTATCATCTTTAGGCATACATTACTTGCTAAGAGCAAGTCCACCCACACACAGTATGTGGAGATGCACAACACCCTGATAGTGTGCAAGTTTCCTCATCCTTGCCCATAAACATGAAATATTGAACAGTGTTGAGTAATCACCACATGGGCCAATCATAGCATAGTAAATCATATTTCTACCCTGGCCCTTTAGGAGAACCCAATAACTTACAGGTTGAAACCCAGTTTCTTACTATTTGAACATTGCACTTCAATCAAATTTCCTGTAAGTTATATTAAACATAGAGATATAGATCATGCCATAAAGACATTAGTTACGATTTTGGAGCATCTGGTTGGTTGGCAGGCAAAGAAGCCTTAACTTCAGGCAATTCATACAGAGCTTTCATAACATGTTGAATTGTTGGATATGGTGCCTGCATACAGAAGCACAATGATTGTAAACTTGCTATAGAAGAAGATGAGTTACAGCCATTGCTGTTCATTATGCAGGATAAAAATGCATGCCCTGTATTGAAAGTTCTGTTCCATAGTGCAGAGACACTGTCTCACATGTCTAAGAATTGCAGAGAAATCTCCACAACAGCAATTTTGGAGGTAACATGACAATGAGTGCAGTCATAACCTTATGAGAGTCAATCACAAAATGTCAGACCATCATCTTCATCAGAAAGAGCTATGAGATGACTTCCCATTGACTACATCAGCTCCCCACAATGGGTGTAAACAAGTACATAATAATCTGCTGAAGATTTCAGGTAAACCATGTTACAAAATCTGTGTCCTGAGTTTTTGTTTTCACATTCCCAGAAGCAACAGAAAGACTCATTCAAGCTGTTGGCTTGCACTCAAGAGACATAGAGCCAATAAAAAAGTCTTAAGATACACATCCATGGAATGTCCATAAAGTTGTAGCATGGAAAAATATCAATCATGGGTAATTCATAGTACTTTAAACAATGCCAGTTTTTCAGTTTACATACCATGTCCACTTGGAAGTAACTTGAAGTTGCAACTTGGGAAATCAACACAATGTCCGCCTGGTGCACATTCATGGAATTGGTCAATCCCTACCCTGTGCAGTATACCAACAGATAAAGGGGGTGCAGCAAGAGTGGAATAGAACTGATCAAGTGCAAAAGGAGAGAAGTTGAAGGATCTTACAAGGATCACATTGTCCCCAAAACAGTACTTTCCAGCAGTCTTTTCCAGTATTTGCTCCAGTGCTGCATCCATGCATCATACAGAACAACTAAGTACAGAAAAAGGCTTGAGAAAACTCTGCTCACCTCTAGACTACAGAAAGCATTCTGCAGTCAGAATTCCGGGTTCAGGAAGCTGGAAATATGTGTTCTCATTTGTTTGCCGCTCTTAGACCTTGGTCTGCATCTTAAAGACTTTCTGTTGTGGGTTTGGGTAGATGTGCTCCAAGCCAGGAGTGAGTGAGAAGAAAACCCTTCACAATGAAGTGATGTGCCCACTTCTTGGGTTCTTCTTTACCCAGCTTGTTCTCTATCTCAAGTTGCAGTGGCAATGTACAAATACAGAGTTGCTCAGACTTTCTGACAGGCAATCAGTAGCATCAAGCAATGATGTGACCGTGATAAGAAATGGTTCAAAGGACCAACCACCCACCAGGATCTGTGAGTTTTGAAGAGGCTGAATATTAGCTGACATCAGAAACACCACCTGCAACATAATTTAACAAATTTGAGAATTACAGTCTCAGAAGAGAAAGAGATCGATTCTGCAACCAGTGGTAGAAAACAGTCAAATATGAGAAACTTAGAAATTTAAAGACCTGATAAATATGTGCTCTTTGTAGATCTTTTGGCAGAAGAGGTCTTTTTTCTGGAAACTTTTCCTCCAAATACTGCAAGCCCCCTGCTTCCCTATCTGTCAATGTATCGAAGACATCCCCAGAGGTCATTGCTGGACAGGCAAGAGAGCTGAGAGCCTTGGAGGAAGGAGTACCTTCACCTTATGGAACTCATTTCTTGGGTTTACAACACAACCACAAATCTTAGAGCAGCTCCAGCAGTGCTCAGTATGTGGCCCAGCAAAAGAAAATTGGTTGAAGAAAAGTCAAAACATGCCAGTTTGGCTCAGCAAAATGGTTTTGGCCCAGCATTTTTCCACAGGATGCTGAGGCTGGTAAAAGGCACATCAGAGCCTAACACCTGTTGATTGGCTATATTGTTTGATTGGTCCAAGTGGGTGGCTATTAGCAGTCTCCCACCTGTTGGCAGTCCCAGTTTTAGTCTTATGGGCAGGGTTGGAAAAAAAAGTAAATAACTAATCTTGGATCTGAGAAATATTTCTGCAGGGTCACATACTGAGCACCAGTGGAGCTACTCTTCCAGTTGTATTTTCAAGGGTGGCAGGAAGCACCTGTATTATTGCAATTGAATCAACCAAAGTTTCACCATCAATCTCCAACACAGGGATCAGCTGCAGTGGGCTCAACTTTTTGAACTCTGCAGTCGATGAAATGACTATCAGAGCTGTGAAGTACACCAATACGACATGCCACAGATATATATCATGATCAAATGTTGTTTTCAACTCCAAGTGATGTGCTTTTCTAGTGTTTCTAGAATGCTTTCTGCGGAGTGTCACTCCCATCAACAATTGTGAAATTCTCTAGTAAATTCTGACCAGATGAGCAACTTTGCATCAGCAGTTGCATCCAAAGCAGACTAGAGTCTTACCATCAGAATATTACTCTCTCTTTTGGAGATTAATAGCCTTGTACTCATAAGGGATGCCTGCACAGAAAAAAATAGCATGAGATCGATTCTGGCAATATACTCTCACAAAACTTTGCATATTGAAATCTCAGAAGGGGCTTTTGTCTGGCCCCATTGTATGCCCACAAGATTGAATGTTGTTGAATTCACCAAGAGGAAACCAAACTATACCACATGTGTTTTTCAACATTACCTTTGAACAAGAGAGCAAGTCGCACCCGCCATGCTGATGAGCTTCTATAAAATGAGTACAAAGCCACTTTTGGCACCTCAGTTCCTGTCTGTATCAGGCAACCCAACAGATTAGGATGTAAATTTAGGATGCTGACTTGTACTGCAACCCATTCACCAGTGAATTGTTTGAACTTCCTTCAAACCCTCAACTGAATAAACATGAATTTAGTTGTCTCTTTCAAGAAACTTTGTGGCTAGATTCTAACCAGTCTTGTAAGGGTGCACAGGTGCAGCACCAGAAATTCCAGAGCTAGTAATTTGTTTCAAGTTTCAACGTTTGAACCTATCATAAGGAAGCTGATAAAACTAATAGCCTAACCTTGTGATCTCCAACCCTGTTTGATGACCTAAATCTCTCCTCAAACAAAATCAGATCTCCACAACTCATCTCAAATTAATTGAAGAAATCGTCTTCTCAATCCACTGGCATGCAAGAAAAAATCAAAATAGAAACCTAATTTGTTGTGATTTTCAGTTCAAGTAGATCAGCAAAGAACTAGTACACAATGTTTTTTGCATCATTTACTGCAATGATGCACACACTTTAGACACTGGTGATTACAAAACAGATGGAAATGTATGGGAATTCAGGATATGTACTTCTTCAGTACGATCACTTGAGATGCCATCTTGGAGTTGATTTTGTAAGCCTCTCAGAGGAACCCAACTTGTGCAAACTCTCAAGCTTTTGTCCGAAAAGATCTCTTAAAGAGAAAAACACCACAACAACAACGTCGACAACAAAATACAGTAGTGCCCAAAACTTAGTCTGTCCTCAGCTGTGGTAACAAATCAAACGTGGTAACCATAAACTATTGACACAATAGAAGCCAAGGGGGAGGGTTCATGTCTGTGCCTATGGGTGGCTAAGCGGGTGTAGAGATTCAAAGGTCACAATAAAGTATACACAATGCTTAGGCCACTTTTGCACTCAGCTTTGTCTCAAAAGCAAATATACCGGTCCCTCCTTTGAGAACACCTTTTGAGCATGCATAGGGGCCGGAGAATGCTCTATTAATAAGGTTGCAAGTTTAGTTGTAAGTTGTTTTTTTTAAAGTTGGGTGAGGAGAGTAAATGGGTTATATATATATATATATATATATATATATACACACACACAGTAGAACCTGTCTAAATTAATACTGCCTAAATTAATAACCTGTGATAATTAATATGTGCAGTCCAGTCCCAAGTCGGGCCCCATACATT
>Ga0209208_10006728_pt1 | contig 15811 bp, 11 predicted proteins | sample S1TSphfallax_3_FD_187694 | JGI IMG/M metagenome (GOLD analysis project Ga0209208, IMG submission 187694) | Host-associated microbial communities from peat moss isolated from Minnesota, USA - S1T2_Fd - Sphagnum fallax MG (SPAdes) (version 2) | ecosystem: Host-associated > Plants > Peat moss >...
GTTGGCATTTCTTCAACAATTTCTTTGATTAAAACACATAGTGCAAGTTTTTCATGTGGAGATGAGCTAAACAATTGTGCCACAAATGCTTTTTCTATCATGCCACTTCCATCAATTGAACAAACTATGAACGATTCCTTTGAGTTTGAGATTCCACTCAAAGTACATGCCACATAATTTCCCAATTCTTTTTCTTTGTGCAACTAATTGGAAATTTTACTTGAACGAAGATTATATATTTTCATTGTCAAAACACTATAAATAGTCCTTTATTTTCCGTTGCTAACTCCAACTCACACCAAGTTCTTAATGAGATCTAACACATAAATGTCTTTAGATTTATTTTAATCTTCCATGAGGCTTGGGGAATCTAATTGTTATAGTATCTTGAATGCTATGAGTCTAGCCCCAATGGTCACATTCCCAATTTGCATTAGGGAATTCATCTAATTAAAAAAAGACTATTGTTTTTGGTGACATGATGTGTGGCCTCAAAATCTTATAACTAATATTGGCCTTAAAACCTATTTTTGATTGTGTATGGTTACATTAAAAATAGTTGTGCAATGTTTTTATTTATTTTTGGCCATGTGTCCCCTTTACCTATAATCTCATCTCAATAAAAAAAATTCAATTATATGCACATTGGTTTTCCCCTAACCTTCTATTTTTTTCATGTGGTGTGCAATTTCACTTTGGAATTCATGGCAAGTATTGATGAAGTGTGCACATTCCTCACATTGCTCGCATGGATTGATTCATCTCCACCATTTCCATTCAAACTCATCTCGTGTCTTCTATGATTGCATTCTCACTTGTAAATGGTTGAATGAAAGGCCATTACATGTTCATCCTCACTAGTGTTTTTTTTGGCAAATTTTTGCAACCTAGTGACAAAAAAAAAGGGATGGCAAATCCAAGAAAGGGATTTCTGAAATTTAAAAAAAAATTGCCCATATCTTGACCCAAAAAGCTTAGAAGTCGCTAAACATAGACAATGTGTTCTTGTAAGTCACCATAACTAGGCATGATTCCAAAAAAGATATACTAGTCCACCAGGATAGTCACCATTTATTGTTAATTAATGTTGAGGATGCTAGCTAGTGCACCTACTTGAAGATTTTTTTTTAAAAAAAAACATTGATCCTCACCATTGATGCTTCCTTTTAAAATTCCTTTCAATCTTGTTTTACAATTAGACATGACTTTCTTTGTGCATGCATTTTCCAACCATAGATCATTGAGAATTGAAAGTTATGTATCACCACTTGCCTACACCATTCCATTGCACTTTCAAATGTTATGATGTTTTAGCTTGAAGCTCCAAACATAATAATCTTGTTCATTTTTTACATTAGATAATCACCATAATTCGTCATCCTTACACCAATCTTGGTAATTATCTAATGTAAAAAAATGAGCAAGGTAATAACATCCTCACACCAAGATGTCACATGTTTATTTCATGCCACACAACCATGATTTGATATTGGAAGAAACACAAACACAAATAGTCACTATACACGTTCATTGAGACACAAAGGGCCTTATTGTTTCTAATATTGAAAGACCATACATATTAGCGTGGGAAGGCCTTCTCTTCACAATAGTTTGTTAGATGTGTTGATGACATTATCAATGTTGGGTAATTATTGATATTTATGAAGAACTTCGGTTCCAATTCTCTAAACAAATTTAGAACAAGTATGGTTTTAGTTTTGGAATTCAAACCTAGTTTTTGTTTTGGTTTTGGGCAACTTAAAATTGAAACTAGCAATTAACTACCATTTGACCTTAAGTTCCATACCTATTTTTCCCAAATAAAATAAAATAAATGGAAACTTCAATTTTGATTTTAGAACTTGATAAACTTTTGAACCCAATTTCAATTTCAGTTCCATAAATCAAACTTGTTTCTAGTTTTGTACTGATTATAATTGAAATTGGCGAGTTTAACCAATTGAACCAAGTAATTGCCCAACACTAGACATTATCTTATTGTCTTGTTCATAGTTCTACATAACTTGTTTATGTTACATGCCCTTGTTTAGGTGGTTAAGTGCACAAATGCATATCCAATATGAACATTAAGTGACAAACCAAATCTAGGATCTATAGTTCACAAAAGAGGACAATGTTATATGTTATGAATCTATAGTAATCTCTTCCATTTGAAAGAAACATGAACAAGAAAACGTAGTGGTGGGTAGGGTGTACCCAAATCAAAAAAAAAAAAAAAAAACTCTTGAAAAGAAGAGCAAAACATTATTGTATTTCAAGTTTTCAAAATAAAATGAACAAGATGAGGGGTGTATCTTATTGATAAACATTGCATAGCTTAACAAGCCAAATAACCCTAAACCCAATTGTTAAAGTTTGGTGGCATGATATGGAATCTTGAAACAAAGAAGATGAGATTTTTTAAGGTCCATTATTAAGTTTTGTTTGATGATGTGGAATTTTAGAACACACAAAATGTACAACCCTAGAACTTGGGTGAATAACCAAGCACTAAGATGTAAAACAAAATATTCTTAATATGAAGGAAAACATAAAAGTTCCTTTTGGATTGGATCATGAAAGGGGATGAGATGTGAAGCCAAAGCAAGAAAATGTAAAAACATTCTTGCATGAAATGGAAGCGTGTGGGAGTGAAAGGGAGGCATTTCTAAAGCTCCCATGTTGAACTTTCACATTGTGAGTTGGAAATCTCAAGGTGTTTGGAATATTTGGATCAAGGTTTACAAGACCAAACCTCATCCAAAATGGACTTTCTTTAAGTTGTTAGGAAGGCTTTGAATAATATTACAATATAGTGGGGGGTTTCATTCTCCCAAAAAAATCTATAACAAAAATTATGGGCATATGAAAGGTTTAGGGTCAAATGACCAAAATCACTTCCAACAATTTAATGAATGTTGTAAGAGGTCAAATCAATTTTGATTAAGGAGTTTGATATGTTGTTAAAAAATTCTTTATAAAGGCTACAAAAAAAATTGTGAGAGTTCTTGATTTAGACACAAAATGAGAAAGTTATGAACGCCAAAGTGATGAAATTAATAACTTGATAGTTTTGGGACTCCCAAGACTCCCACTCAATGAAAATGACTGTTTTGATGTAGCTTTGCTAAAAGTTACAAACTATGTTATAGGGAGGAGAGTGATGACTCTTCCCAAATATGGGTCATGGGGAGCTTTGTAAATTCATGGTTTGTTTGTGCAACATTTTGACTCCATGTACCAATTTGGTTCCCAATGCACTAATCACTCTATTTGCTTGGTTTGTGCATTTTGATGTGTTTGTGAGCTCAACTTGAAGAATTCTTAGTCTTATCCCAAAGGTCTCACACAAGCCTTCTATCCCAATACTTAGAGCTAGGAAACATGTTCAATGTTTATAAATCTATTGCAACACACTACATCATAAAGTTTACTGCAATATTTTTTGACAAGCCTTTAGCACCTTATCACAAAATGATGGGACTTGTAAAAATCATTGTTAAGTTTTAGTTACATGTTTATGCAATTTTGAAACACACATGATGAGAGAATTAGAGATGATTGCTGAACTTCAGGTGCCAGGTATAGAGCTTCAAAACGCACAAGAAGAGACTTTTGAAAATAATGTTAACAAAATAGTTTTCATCTTTGCCATAAATGATGACCATAAAGGTCTTCTTGTGATAGTGAGAACAAGGTTGGAGATTATAGGTTAATTATGTAAACTTGTGAATGGTTGCCATTCATCTTTGGAGGTCATAGAAATTAGTCAGATAGGAATCATGACACAAGTGATAACTAGAAACCACCCACAAGGGAAAAAAACTTACAGAAAACAACCCCATTTTGAATGCAAGAGATCCACTCAAATCATGTGCACATACAGTGGCCAAATCAAAGCCATGACTAACACAATTTTCACATGAGGTCCAAACTAATACCCATTTATTGAAAAAAGTAGAATGGTAAGTGTGGAGTGTGACTGAGATTGCACATTCAGTAATTGGTTAACAATTAATTTTACGATACGTAAGCTCAATGCAATGCTCCTTCCCTTGAAATGGCATGTTCGTCAACTTTAACCCCACATGTCCATTCTACAGACTTAAGAATCTCGAGCAGTGTTTGATCTTGAGAAAACCCGCATCAGAAAGCAGAAGCTTATTCAAAGGTGCAAATTCCCCAAATTCACAGTTCTCTGAGATGAGCTTCTTTGGATTCCATACATGCAGCCCTGGGCCAAGCTCAAGATACCATCTCAAATTTGTGGTCTACAAGCAAGCTCTCTCCTCTTGGTACACTCTCAAGCAAACAAACCACAACCCACAATGGTCAAAAGGAGCTCAGTTTCACTCTGAAATAAAAATAAAAATTTGAAGGCTAACGTTCTTGGAAAAAGAGCTGCCAACCCGAATTGACCTCCTCGTCTGCAAAATTTGTAGTTGTAGCATTCTTGAGATTTTCTGCAGCTTCATTTGTGATATCCTTCAGCACTACCTCCCGTAACATTGTTAAGTCTTTAAGGTCAGAATAGGGACCCGGTGGTGTGTTGCTTGAGCGTCCCTCCAGTCTGCAATTTTGCTCCACTGTGAAGCTGTAATTTGGGCTGCTAGAATCAGTTTTCTGCCATTGTTGTTCTTCCAGACCACCACCCCATGCTAATGAGCTTTGTTGTACGAATCCTGAAATTGAGTCACTTGTCTCCCTTCGCTCCAAATCATTCCCATGCCCTGAACCCATTGTGAAGTAAGGGAGCATGTGTTAAAATCCATGCACAACCCATTAACCAATTTCTGTGTTCCTGTTTTTCTCTCTGTTTTTCAAACCAAATACTGAGAACGTCAGATTTTTGCAGAGATTTTTTTAAAAGTTCAGAGAAGAAGCAGAAAAATTCTTTGTGTACATTGCAGACTTCATTGAATCCAATTTCAAACCCCATATTAGTTGAATGGAAACTTAACCATGAAAAGGTTCAACTATAGTCAGGCTCATTACCACCAAACTTCTCACATTGCATACAACCAACAGAGAAATAGCCATCACAGTTGGGCAGTTGTGAAATTTGACTTTTCTAGCACAGTTACAACATACTATGCACCTCCCATACTAACCTACACAGATACCCATTACATCCTCTTCCTCATAAAACAGGAGTCACAAATAAGCCTAAACAGATCAGTCTCATTTCCACCATAGTACTAGAGTGCTACAATTTGTTTCTGAATTTAAGTGTGGTTTAGTAATTGCTTTGCAACCTAGACAGTTACATCCATAGAAGTAAAAATAAACAAAAAATCTGGATACATGTTCTGGACAAGAGACTCTGGTTCAATTGAGGGTTCAAAAAACAAGGAGTGAACAAACAAACATTGTTTATGTAGCTTTCTTCTTCCAAAATCTTGCAAACTCACAAGAAAAGTTGGCACTTTTGAAGGACATTTGGAGCCCTTCATTTTATGCTCGTCTAACAATGCCCTGGACTGAAGGCTACATGTAGAAAAAAAAGAAAAGAAAAAAAGCAGTGTTTTTTAGGCATTTTCACAACTTTTTGAATACCTTCTGTGGCTCACCTATTAAAAATAAAATAAAATAAAGAAAAAATAAAAAAGAACAAAAGTCATAAAACACTCAAGAAATCATCACTCTGAGACATCCATCGCAGCTCACCGTTTCCTTGAGAAATAGTTGAATAGAAGTCATTATTGCCTAGTTGAGCTCCACGAGTCAAGGGGTTGATCACTGCTCTTGGCATGGACGCAAAGTTATTACTCTCTTCTGGGAGCAATAGTAATGGACTACTACTCCTTGCATGCTCTGTGAGTATTGTCGATACTGAGCTCCTCCCATTCTCACCAAGTTTCAAGGGACCACCAGCATGCACTGCAATTGCTGCTCCTGCCCTTTCCAACAGTTCAAGACAAAGGCGAAGCCGGTGATGATCTCCTTTGATGCTTGGGTTATATAGTACCCCTGCAGCAAGTGCATCTGCTGCCACAGCTTGAACAATATCGATTGCAGTCCTGCCATTTGCAGTTTGAATGCGGGGATCTGCTTGATGGTCCAACAACATGGCGATCATTTCTGGATCACCAACTTCCGCCACCATGTGCAGTGGCGTACGCCCATCAGGTCCACGTAAGTTCACATTTGCAGCTCCCAGATCCAGCAAGGTCTTGACCACTTTCCTGTTGCACATTTGCATCAGTTGTTGAGACCCATGAACCCGATCATGAAGCTCCCACAAAATCCACAGTTTTTTCTATTTTGCAATGAGCTTGGAGGATTGATCAGTACTGGAATTTAGAGGTACTGAGAGTAGTGGTAGTATTGAAGGGAAAAGGGAAAGAAGCAAGCTAGCTAGCTGCCAGGTGTGATCCTGCTCACCTGCTGCAGTTGCTGACAGCGTAGTGAAGAGCTAGTGCCTTATCAAGGTTGAGTCCTTCTCCCATCACCATCATGTTCACAAGCTCAACGTCTGACGAATCGAGTGCTTTTTGCATGCGTCGGGTCCTTTGATTCATCAAAGCAGAGTTGGATATAGAAGAGCCATTGTATCCATACCCTGTCTTTTGTCGGATTGACTCAATTTCCACCACCATCTCTGCAGGAAGATGCTTCTGCAAGATATCTGAAGGTAGACCCGACTTTGCTACCAGCTTGGAGCACACATTCCACAAGTGTGGTTCCTCTTGCTTCTGAGCTGCAACCAGAATGTGCATCACATCCTCAATCGATGCTTTCTCCGCCATTGCTGCCAAATGCTTCTGCAACAGAAAGAAAGAAAGAAACAGCCAACAGCCAAATTTGAAGTTTTCAAACCGTAGGAGGAAAACACACACACACAAACAAACAAACAAACAAGACCAACAAAAAAAAACATCTACCTTCAAGAGCTTGACAGAGTGTGTGTTCACGTGTGAGGTTGGATGCTCTCAAGCAGAGACAGAGGAGAGATGCAGACAGAAGCTGCAAAATCTCAAGCTCAAGCAGCCGACAGAGGAGATGTCACAAGACAGAGGATTGCAAGATGTCAAGCTCAAGAGGCAGTAGAGGAGATGCCACAAGACAGGTTTGCAACATCTCAAGCTCTAGCAGAAGACAGAGGAGAAGTTGACAGAGGTTTGCAAGATGTCAAGCTCAAGAAGCACAGACAGAGGAGATGTCTACAGAGGTTTGCAAGATGTCAAGCTCAAGAAACAGAGACAGAGGAGATGTTGACAGAGGTTTGCAAGATGTCAAGCTCAAGCAGCAGACAGACGAGATGTTGCAAGACAGAGGTTTGCAACATCTCAAAAGCAATAATAATAAGAAGAAGAAGACTAAGAAAAAGAAGGATCACCTGTGTGAGAGCAGAGAGTTGATCAACTCCAAAGAAGTGTGCAGCATTCAGAGTTTCGAGAGTGAATTCGACAGCTGAACTGCAATGGGTATGCCAGCAACTCTTCTCCTTACAAGCTCTAGAGAGATTCTGGGGCGAGAAACAAAGATTGCCAGTGTACAGAAATTGCAACAAGAGCATGAACACATCATGACCAACAATACCCACTGGAATGACTTGTGGTGCTACTGTTGCAGCTGCTGCTACTGCTGCTCCACGAGGAGGTTGAGGTTGTTGTTGTTGAGTAGTGTTCCCAACAACAGCAGGAGCACCATCAAGCATGTGTGCATCTCCACAGAAGATCATCCTGAAAAAAGGACTGCGAGCTGCCAACACACATTTGTGTGCGTACACATGCCGTCCTTCGACTGCAAAGCTCACATCACTGAACGATTGTCCATTCAACAACAAGCTCAAGAAATCTTGAGACAAAGACTTGAGTGGCTGTTCTTCCAGTCTATTCATTGAGCAGCTTCTGCTGCAAGCTGCTCCCTTAGATGTTGCTGCTGTCTCCCCCCGCCCCCCAACAAAGTCCCTCGCTTGCACGCACCCAACCCTAGTTTATTTCTTTTGAGTTTTCTGCAACGGACTGTTGTTCTCTTCTTCTTCTTCTTCTCAGGAAAATTGTTGCATCCCGAATGATATTGTTGCATCCTACAATATCATTGTGACGACAACTTGTTCTCGTGCTTCCTCACCCTTCATGGCTCGACAATGAATTTTGGGTATTTGATAGGGCATGGAACTGGGTTGGTTGCAGCAGCAGCTCCTACTTTCTTTCTTTCTGTCTCTGGAGCTTTTTCCTTGCGAAGTTGTTGCTTTCACGCACGCATCCACACAAGAAGAAGAAAATTGTTTTCAATGCATGTTCTCTGTCTGTCTGTCTCACCCTCTGTCTCTCTCTGTGCTTCTGCCTTTCTCAACTTTTACTTGGATTGAATTTCTTGCCTCCACCACATCTCTTCAAGCACGAGAACAAGAAGAAAAAGAAAAGCTTTCTCTCAATCTCATCCAGCAACTGCTCATCAACAAAGACACTTCTGTCTCTCACTATCTATATCCCAGCACACCACTGACACCCCTCTCCTTTCCTTCCCCCAATCCCACTACCTATTGGAGTAGGAGGAGGAGTCGCATTTCTCAGAAACAAAAACAAAACAAACACACACACACACACACACACACAAACACACCAACAAACAACTAATACCAAAACCACGCGCAACAAAAAATCAAAATTTCCCCACTCCTGTTTTGTTTCCTGCACACCCAGAAACACACAAGCCTGCAACAAACAAACAATTGCACAAGAGAAGACGAAGATGAGCTTGTACAAAACTCCCTTCCTTTTCTCTTTTTCTTCTTCTTCTTCTTCCCTGCCTCCCTCCCTCTCTTCCTTCCTTCCCTTTCTTTCTTTTCCTTCTTCCCTCAGTCTTTTCCTTTGCTTTCCTTCCTTACTCTTTGCTGGCTTCCTTCTTTCCTTCTTTTCTTTTGTGTTCCTTCCTCCCTGAGTTTTCTCCTTTGCTTTCCTTCCTTCCTCTTCCCTTGCTTGTTTCTTTTCTTTCTTTCTCGTCTGGACCAGATAGGTGGTAGGTACTAGGGTGGGTAGCTAGTTTGTTGGTGCTTTTGTTTTGGGCGAGGAGAGCGCGAGAGGTGATTTTGGCAAAACACAAGACCCAAAATAGTCCTCGTCCGGACCAGATAGGTAGCTATAGCTACTGCCTACTTTCTTTTCTCTTCTTCTTCTTCTCCTCCTACACACCTCATTTTTGCAAAACACAGCACCAAAATAGGCACGCAATCTACTGATTGAACGAATGGGAGTGCGAGAGTGTGAGTGAGAGAGAGCGCACGAGCTCCGATGGATAGCCAGCAGACGGAAAGACGGGACGGCGGCTGCTGCGATTGCGCGAGCAAGCAAAGCACCCCGGCCCATCTGCCGCGGAAAATGGGCAGCAACGCGCGGCAGAGTTTGCGTTTGCGACGAGTCTCTTTGCCACTTCTCGCTCGCTGGCGGCGGCCAAGAAGCCCACTGGCCGGGGGTGGGGGGGGAGGGCAGGGGGCAGAGGGGCCCGCACGCCACACGGGCAAACAGAAGCGGCAAAAAGGGCAGACGGCCGCTCACAAGGGCAGACAGGAGCGTGTCAAAAGGGCAGCGAGCCGGGCATGGGGGCAGACAGAAGCGGGCAAAGAGAAGAGGCCCCGGGCACACGGGCAGACGGAAAACGGGGAAAAAACAAAAAAGAGGGCAGAGTGCTGGGCACACGAAATGGGCAAAAGGCACGGGACCAGACACACGGGCAGATAGAAACAGGCAAAGGGCACTGGAGGAAGCTAGTAACTACCTACTAATACTTACCCACCCAACATTTTTTCATTGCCCCTTTTGGTATCAAAAAGATTCCCCTTCCCCCTTTCCCCCCCAACACTTACAATATAAAGTGACTCAATAGTTGGATAGTTATACATTCCTGAATTATATTATATACTTAATCCATCAACTATGTGGATGATAAAAAAAAGAAAAAAATTAATTATTATATTATTTTGTTTAAGATGATATTATAATATGCATATTATATTTTGTTTTAAGATGATATTATTTTGCAAAGGATGAATGTTTGGTGTTTTGGTATATGGGTATTTTGAGAATGGATGGATGTTATTGCGATATTGAGTTCTCATTTAAAAGATGTTCCTTTGTATTTCATGTTGCATTCCTTGTGCAATCTCTTTATTGGCCTTGCCTACCAAGGCAAGGATATTGTGTTTAGATTCATTATAGAGTATATATAGTAAATTAAGGGATTTTGGCCCCTAGGTAATAAATAATAATAGGTCTATTTTTATATGAGGATTTTTTAAAGATGATATTTTTTGGCTTGTGCTGAAACTTGAGATTAGTTATAATAGAGTTATAATAATATCTTGAAGGATTTTGGTTTCTTTTAGAGGATTTTTTTTTGAAGATTATATTTTTGCATGTTGAAAATTTTAAATTTCCATAAATCTTCTTTTGCCTTAAGATACTTTTTAATGTAAATGGCAAGGATACAATGTCACACACCCCTTGTTGTTGTTATAACTCTTGGGACCAAGCTAGGCACAAGGAAGGTGTCTATGCTCACAAGAGTGTAGTAGCAAAGGTTTAATTGCACACTCCCATTTGACTTATTTATATTACATCAAACTATCATGATTTGAGTCCAAACTAAGCATGGTAGGCTTAATGATATTTTCCCTTTATGATTTATATGCATTTTCCAAGAGAATTATTAGGATTCACAAGAGCTTTGTGAAGTCATTTAGGATTTTGAAATTTTTAACATATTATATAAAAATGTATTTCACTTTCAAGGTTCTTCTATCCACGAATTATTGTTCCCAAGATGGACATCTATGTTTTTTTTTTTTTTTTTTAAATTCATTTTTTGGAAAATTCACTTAGAAAATTAAAAGTAAACTGATTAAAAATAAATGAAGAATCTGCAGTCTACTCATATATCTGACTGCATGGGTTTTCTTTTTTCATTTAAATTTTTTTTTTACTTTATGTGGCATTTTTTGGTTAATTAAGGAATTAATCCACTTTTGATTCCAAAAATAAATATTGGACATTTTATTTCTTAGTCCGAAAGAGAATGAAAGCCTTTCCTTTGTACTGGAAAAGAAAAAAATGGAACAATATTATCTTGAAATTGAACAACCCCTTTTAGGTATTTGAACTCACCTCGGGAAAATATAGTAGAAATCGAGATATTTTGTGAACTTTTTAGTTATGTAAATTTTAAGGTTTGGTGATCAAGGACTTTAAACCCCAAAGTGGAAGTTGGAAATTAAAGTTGGCAAATTGTTTTTCCCTCTTATATATATATAATGAGAAATTATACTTTTTCTTATGTATTTTCATTTTCCAAAGATAATTGATCTCTTTGGATAAGTGATGTATGTTTTAGACTTTTGCAATTTATCTTCTAATAACATCTTCCAAATGCTTCAAATATCAAGAATTTGTGTTTTTCCTCGTAATTAATAATCGGTAAATAACAACTATTTGGTTTTTCATTGTGGTGATGGGAGAATTGGGGGATTTGCAAGTTCCAACAAGTTCAATATGGTAGAATTTACATGATTGATTTTGATACATAAATGAGAAAATTTTGACATGATATAAAACTCTAATAATGTCAATACATGTGGGCAATGCCCATTATCAAATAAGGAGCATCATTTAGGTTCATTTCACATTTACAAAACCATTGGTCTTTCCTTTATCCAAATTCAAGTCTAAGCTTCTTGACCACAATTATAGTAAATCAATAAATATACAAATTCATAATAGAATTTTCTCCTACCAAAATGTGTCAATTGTTCTTCCCTTCTCAAGTACCCTTTTTATTATATTTTGAATAGAAAGCTTTAACAATGATACCTCATATATGGTTTGGCACTCAATGTTAAATACTTATTTTAGATTCTAAATTTGAATTCAACAGTGAAAATTGTAATTTATGAAAATTTCGGCTTGAATTATGCCAAAATAAAATTATTCGACCATGATAATTGAATTATGCCAAAATAAAATTATGATAATTATGATAATTGATTGATGCACTTAATGTCCATGAAAATATGTGATTAGAGAAAAGTACTACATGATTTCTTATCCTCTTCATAGTTTTTGGTTGTAAGCAAGTTGCAACTAAACATAGGGAAGTAACTGAATTGATAGATGTCAAGTAGTAGAAACAAAGATACCAATAGACCATTAGATTTGGGATCTAGAGATAGTTGTGCTTTCAAGTTTCCAATTTTTTTATATTGATGGACATGTAATTTTTAATTTTCAACATAAAAAATAAGAATTTTTTTAAAAATGTTTTAAAAAATATTTTTAATTATTATTGAACTTTTAAATGTATTATTGTATGTAAATAATATTGGTATCAATAGGAACATTGGGGATGACCAAAATAAAACTATATGTCCCATACATGTTTGGTAAAACCTAAAATCATACATTCATATTTACTATCTTAGGGCAATATTATATTTTTATAACATAAAAGGCAACAATAATACAAAATAATAATAAATTAGATATTATTATTATTATTATTATTATTATTATTTTGTTATTAAATAATCTTCTTAAAATCTTATGACAGTTTTTAAAATAACATCAAATTGATTTTTAAAAATTATATCTTAAAAACGAGTTTCATATTGAAATTTTAATTTATTTTGAAATTGATGTGTTTTATTTTAATGAATCCTTCCATAAAAATTTTAATTAAAAATTAAAAATATTATTTTAATAATATTTAAAAAGGAATTGAAACTAATTGTTTGTATATTTATCAAACAAATTTCATTTAATAAATTAATCATGTGAATTTTTTTTTCCATTTCATAGTGATATGAAACTTCGTGACACAAAAAGGCAAGTGATAACCCAAAGAAATAAAATGATATAGAGGCACGATTAAATTAGTGACTCAAAATTCATATTTTGAAAAGAAAGTTAACAAGTAGATGGATAAATTTCAAAACAACCCACCAATTGGATGGGTGCACCCAAAATCTACACATGCATGTCCATTACCTTGGGGCAATAAAAAATTGGAACAACATACGGAATGTTAGGAAAATAAAAATGTACATATGGGAAGTTGGCAATGAGAATTACAACCTTGAATTATTCTCCCGCCACCCCTCTCCCCCCCCTTACCTATACATCATTTACCAATTCTCAATAAGCTTCTATATATATGCAAAAAAAAATTTGAGGATTTACATTCACAAGGAGGAAAATATGTCTTTTTATTCAATTCTTATTCATTCATTTTATTCAAAAATATTCTTAATTTTGCCATTAGGATGTAAATTCCATCAGCACACACGTGATATCGTATAAGGAGAGCAAGGCCCCCTAATGGTAACATAGGCCATGGTGAAGTTTTCGTGAATTTATGACCTAATTTTGGTTTCAATTGTGCTCAACAAATTTTTTGATTATTTGGTGAAGTTGTGTCACAACCTTAACCTTGAGCTCAAATTTAAAGTCGGGACATGCCAAGGGAAACAAATCAAGAGAGTGTTTTGAGACTAAGCACATTCCCACAAGTGTGGAAAAGTGCAAGCCATTGTGTGAATCAAATTATTAGCACTATTTGAAATTTTTTTTAAGGGCTTCAATTTTGCTTTTGAGAACTCCCCAATTGGAAACCAAACAAAGAAATTATGAGCCTCAAATGTGGCAAGACTCATAACATGGCAATTTATGGTAGTCTTTGGACAAAGTTCCATTTCGATGGAGCTTCCACAAGGAGCTACAAAGTATTGTTTTTTGAGAAAATAATGATAACTCCTCGCCAAGTTCGAATCATGAGGAGTCCAATGTAAAACTTTCCTTTGGTTTTTTGGTGCACCATTTTGGATCCAAAATATATTAACCACCTTTTTCTTAATTTGTGCAATTTGACATGTTTGTAAGTTCAACTTGAAAAACTTATCATAGTCCCAAGTCCCCCTCTTTCTTTTTTGAAAGTTAAGGAACATGCCTTTAGTTTGCATTTTGTTGCAAACTTAAAAATTGATAAAGTTTTCTTACCTTTGAAGGAATTCGACAAACCTAAAGATGCTTCATTTCAGTGTTGCAATTTGGAGTGCATGTTATCTTATTCCCCATCGTGTGCACGATAAATAACAACCTTTGTCTTTATCACAAACAATTAAAAACATGTCCTAGGTTTTGAATTTTGATAATGAAAAAATCAAAAATAATTTAATACCATTCAACAAACATAACAATATGTCATAAAATGCACACATTAGAAGTATAGTTCAAATTAAAATATCATCAAACTTTTTTTTAAAATCTCCTTTACATGCATTAATGTTTAATGTCAATGTTTGGCATCCTTTCATTGCATCATACATTTTAGGTACTAAGGAAAAAAAAACTTATGTGAGCATCTGTACCAAAAGCAAATGAAGTCTAATATAATTTGATCACACAATTTACGTTTTATGAGTGAAAACTTGATATTTTCATAATGAAAAATATCAACTAAATACCTTTGTTTTTATGATGTCATTTGAAAATTGTGATAATAATAGGAAATTGTGTTAAATGACTAATATGGATATTGAAAAATTCCAATTTAAAAACTTTTGCATTCAATTTTGGGTTTTGCCTTAAGTCAAGGATGCTTGAAATTGAATAACTATTGTGTAGATAGTGTCCATTTCACAAAAAGATCCCATTACTTGCATAAATACAACTTTTTAACATTAAAAAAAAAAAAGGCATTATGAACCTATTAATCACACAAAAAAGAACACATTATTGAAGAGGAAAAGTAGTTTGAATTTTATAGAATTTATATAACTAATAAATCTAAATTCTTAAAAAAATATCACAAAGAAATGAGGTATAATGTACATGACGTATGAAGCAAACTTGTATGTTATATATAAAAAAATGAATCACAATATTATGAATGTAATATGAAATAGTTTGTCCGTTTTGTGAAAATGGATGTTTAATGACTAATGTTAATTACACAACAACTAGTGAGGTACAAAGACAATACAACATCATGTCATGAAAAATTTATTAATTTTTTTTCAAATAGATAAATTTTAATTTTGGGGTCAATGCACCCATAGTTATTGGACAAAAGAGTAGTTTCACATGGGAAGAATGTGTTGGTTTTGCGAAGGCACATTTCATCATGAGAAATTAATCTCAAAATTTTCTTTTCAATGAGATTTTGCCTCCTCCCATAAAATTTTGGTGGAGAGGCAAAAAGTGTAGTGATGGACCCCCAACTATTGTAAGTCATTCATGGTATTTTTCATCCTTTCAAAATATCCTAATAACATCGTAATAATAATTGATGTTGCATTTGGATTGAACATCCATTGTTATGCATGTATATTTGAAAATGTTTATTATAATAAATTCAAACATTTTGAATATTAAGTGTCAATATTAGTTTGATTATCTATCTAAGATTACAAAGGTAGGGATTTAAGTAGAGAGCTTTATTGTCCCAATTTCCAAAGGAATACTCCATCAAACTTGGCAAAGATGAAAGATCTTCTCTATACCAAGACAAGGAGATAACAAAACAAAATTTGTCAACAAAATTAATACTTTGTCTAATAGCCCACAATGTACTCAAAAAAATTTCAAGGTTGGCCCAAGTTTAAGAGGAAGATGAGGTCACTTAAAATTTAGAAAAAAAACATTTTTGTTTATTGAAGCTTCAAAAATCAAAATGATAGCCACATTTTTTACATAGATGATGGTGGATGCAATCAACCCCATAAGTTGAACAATTCAAATTGATTTCATCCAAACAAAAGTATGGAATTGCCAAACAAGAAGTTTTGGTAATTCTATTTTCTCTAGCAAGAAATCCT
>Ga0209208_10006729_pt1 | contig 15810 bp, 13 predicted proteins | sample S1TSphfallax_3_FD_187694 | JGI IMG/M metagenome (GOLD analysis project Ga0209208, IMG submission 187694) | Host-associated microbial communities from peat moss isolated from Minnesota, USA - S1T2_Fd - Sphagnum fallax MG (SPAdes) (version 2) | ecosystem: Host-associated > Plants > Peat moss >...
GTGAGTGAGTAAAGCTTGTCCACTCTTCCTAGTCTTTCCCGGGACTTCTAGCACGCCCCTTTTACCCCCCTCTAGTGCTGGAAGTCGGGATCGTGCCCCAAGTTCCAACCGCTCCTGCATTACCGCATACTTGGACCCTCAAGTGGGTCTACAAGGAACTTGGGAGCGCGACATTGGTATTATGCTTCGGAACTGAATGGATGGATTAATTTATCTACTTTATGGTCCCAATTGGCCTCCCAACACCATGTCTTTCAATCTATTCTGGACTATAGGAATTCCTAGTTCATGTTCCTATGATTGATCCATTAATGTTACTACCACATTCTGTAGTTCCACATGTTTAGCAAACTTATTATGGTGTGAAAAGGCACAAAAGCACAATCCATGATTGCATGTCCTTCTTCCTCACAAAATGCATAGACTCTTGAAAATAATCTGGCTACCTTTAAATCCACATATTCATGATCCCTAGTTTCAGTTTTGTACCTTATTTGATCCAACTCTTGATTTCTTTGATGTGAATATGATTGTGGTACTTCATCCAACACATTCACCTGTGCTTCTACATATTCAAATGATCTTGGGTAATTTTCCTTAGTCTTCTTAAGCACATTAATATTGGTGTTTTCTTCCACCTCATGAGGTGGAAGACTATGATCATAGTCTTCCACTGGTTCATAATAATCTAGAAATGCAAATTGGTACACAAACCTAGATTGTATGCCTCCTATAATATCTCTTCCTTGACTAGTGACCAATAATGGACTTGAAATTTCCTATGGCTAATCAAGTACTACAGAGTCCTTGCTCCATTTTGATCTCTACGATTTTGAACCACAAATTGTGACTAAGAAGTATACTGCATTCATTCATGTAGGTGAGTATTTTACTACATCTCTCTTTGTGGAGATCATCATCTATAACTATGTTTCCTTTAAAGACCACTAGTCCATACTTCATGCCTTACCACCTCTTGTGGTAAAAGCAATTTGTGTCCTATAGTTTTTTTTTAGTTCTCAAAATTCATCTCTTTAACATCAAATAAATTTTGATATGAAGTTCATGTACCTTTCCATTTTCATGATTGTCTTTTATTTCTCCTTCAAGACCTTGACAATTTGCCTCCAAATCCAATTGCCACTATAAACTCCGAGTCAACATTGGATTCATCTTGTTGTATGATCCTTTCTTCTTAAGAGTCTGCAAATCGAGTTGTAGTTTTCATGGTTTCAACCGCTTAGACCTCTAGTACTTTCTAAAATACCCCTTCCAAATCTAAATTGAAACTAAACCATTCTTCTGAACACCTTCATCTACAATGCAAACAATAGAAAAATGCAAAAAAACCTCATGTTCTTGTCCAAGAAAAGAAAAAAATTCCCCAAAGATGGTCACCAAATGCTAGATGTGAATTTAATTCTTCCAAAACCATTCCACACTTACTGTAACAACAATTTCTTCACTACAAACATACACTCATTCATAACTTTGCACTAATTATAAACACACATACATCTGCAATTCAGGAATACATCAAATTCATGGTTATCTTTGAATTTGTAATCTAGAACACAATGCTCGAAAATTACAACATAATTATAATTCATTTTCATGATATTAAAGACCATAGATGATTCACACATCAAATTACAAATATAAATTCATAGAAAAGTTTGTTTACAAAATATAGCAAAACCCATGTTCTATGGAAGTGTAATCAAAACAACAAGTCAAAGTTGTGGTATTCAATACCAAAATTTGTAGTTTTTTTAACAAAGTATCTACCTTTCTCTTTTACTCCAAAAGTATCTATACGAGTATCCTCAACTTCCTAGAACTCCCACTTTTGGGCAATCCCCAAGTCACCATCAACATGAACAACAAAACAAAATTCAACAAGAATTCAAAATTCAAACCCCCAAATGTCCAATGGCCTATTCCTATCCATAATGCCTTATAAGTCCAAAAACTATGTAATCTACCTACTCCCTTAACAACGATATGTTTCTGGACCTAATAAGGCGCCAAAGAAAGTCTTGAAACATTTTTGACTTACTTTTAAGCTAAAACAAATGTAATGAACACCAAACCTCTTAGAGCTCATGAAGTGGCACCATACCAACAAAAATTATGATGGACTTGTTCGACATGCAACTAATTCAAAGGCATGGGCACACATTGATAATTCTTTGTGAGAATTTACAATTGACCTTTGTAATTTGTGGCTTGGGCTTGCCTTAAATGGGGTGAACCCATTTGGGAATCAATCCACCACTTGGTCTACATGGCCAGTAATCATTTTGAATTACAATATGCCTCCATGGCTAACCATTAAAAAGTTCTTTCTGATGTTGGTTTTATTGATCATGGGGAAAGAGTTAGTTAAGAGCAATAATATAGATGTTTATCTAGCCCCATTCTTAGAGGAGCTACAAGAGTTGTGGAGGGGGGTGGTCGCCTAAAACATGACAAAGCTAAAGAGACACCAACAGTTTTCATTGCGGGCCATCCTCATGTGGTCAATTCATGATTTGCTTGACTATGGATTTTTTTTGGCCAAGTTATTAAAGGTTATAAAAGGTGTCCTGCTTGCAACCTGAACACATGTAGTCCTCATTCCAAATGGCTAAGGAAAATAATATATGCAAGTCACTATAGGTGGTTACGAGTTAATCACCCTAATCAGTCAAACACAAGTGACTTCAATGGGAAGTTTGGGAGAAGGACACCCCCATTAGTTGTGAGGGCATTTGAGCATTTGGAGCACGCTAATGCAAGTGAGGAGTGGAAATTGAATGCCATGAAAGAAGATTCATACCCATTTATAAAAACTAGAATGAAGCAAAGGAACATTTTTGTTTGGATTGCCATATTGGAAGGTTTAGGGTTCTTGCCACTTTATAATTCAAATTCTGGTTTTTTAAAAGGGCAACTATGGGTAATAAAAAATAAAACTACCTTGCACATGTTGATGTCTCTTTAAATCTGTTGGGCTAATTTTTGTTTGGTGGTCCTTATAGGACTTAATGATGCATCACATGTTTGATGTTATGCATTGTGAACAAAATTTGGCCATTAACGTCTTGAAGACAATACTTGGTGAAAAAGACACCAAGAAAGTGCAACATAATATTCAAGCCTTGGGTATCTATCAATCTCTATGGTTGAAGCCCCATAGGCAACAAAGTCTAATGAAACTATAATGCCTATAGCCCCATGAGTGATGCTTAAAAAAAAACGAGCTTTTTTTCTAAACACCATGGCCAAGCTCAAATTACCAATTGGATATGCTTTTGGAGTCAAAAAACACATCGTTAAATGTAAGTTTGGAGTTATGAAATCCCATGACTACCATGTTTTATTTCAATAGATCCTTCCAATTTATATGCGACACATGATGTCTAAAAATTTGGGGTAGCCATCATACGGATCTGTAGACTATTTAGGCTCCTTTGCACCAAGATCTATGATCCAAGCACATACTGGGTTTTGAAGGCTAGAGCAATAACCACATTATGCCTTCTTGAAAAAATATTCCTTCCAAGCTTCTTTGATTTGATGACACACCTTGTAATTCATTTGGTTGATGAATTTCATATATGCGGGCCCATACATGTTCATTGGATGTATCCAATTGAATGTGCAATGAAAGACTTGAAAGACTATGTGCAAAACATGTGCAAGTTAAAGGGGAGTATGGCATAAGGGTACATTTTTTATGAGGCCCTAGGCTTCTACACAAAATACATGTAGAACTTTGGGGCAACTAGTAAGAGTATTTGGGATGCAAATGAAGAGGAAGGGGTAGATGGGGAGGCACTTAAAGGTTAGCCAAAATCCAGCAACCTAACATTGGAGTTATGAAACATTGTTCATTTGTATGTTTGTGAAAACCATATTACATTGGCTCCATGGCTACAATAAGTTGTGAATTTTTTCTTTCAATGCCCCAAGGTAGTCTAGCTTGCATATGTGGCTAGGTTGCATAACACATGTGTTCTAATTGATCCTCTACAATTGGGTTTTTAGTGTCTATCAAAGTCTATGCAAATTCCTTGATTGTTGTAGCCTATGATATGACAATTCAATTTTAATTAATTCTACATGTATGTAGGAGGCATAAGCTTCTAAAGGAAAATGAACTTGAAGGTCAAGAGGGTCTTCCTAGCTTCCCAAAATGGTTGCAAGAGATTGTGGCTAATGATGATGGGGTGCTTGGAAGTGAGAATGAGGTAGATTTGTGGAATTTGTGAATCCCTCTTTCATTTGTAACACAATCTTTCAAAAGTATGCAAGCTTATGGGAGCCACCTACAAGTTATTGACTAGCTTAGTGTAGGTGGTATGGTAACATACGATTTAGGTGTGTCGGGTGAATTTGTAATTTCTTTAGTTGCCACATGGAATAATACACCTCCAAGCTTTGAATCAATCAACTATATAGGGGAGTGTTTGGAAATTTTACAACTAGATTATGGGCACACAAACATGGGAGTGTTATTATGCTCAAGGGCATAAGTAAGGACATTGGGTTCGCATGCTTTCATGAAGAAAGATGAATTTGGTTTTAGCCTTGTGTTAAGGGAGTAATTACTTATTGTAAATAATTAGTTAATTAATACTTATTAACCTAGTTACTTTCCTGGGATTTATTAACTAGTTTACATAGTTTTCATCAACATTTGAACTTGAATTGATCATAGGATTGTTTTAAGGTGATCATTTTTGGCAAGACATGGGGATCATTGTACAACATTGATTTTTAAAGAATATGGAATAAGAGCATGTTGTTTTCTGGAAAGCTTCAACTCCATGAGTAGTTTTGTTGTTTTGATGTTTTCCCCATACTTTTCATGATTGGATTGAAGTTTTGAACTTAGATATGAATAGATCTGATTGAGCATAATTTATTAATATTATCTTCATGATATGATTTAATCCAAATTTTGACCAAAAAATATAATAGGAATTTTGTATCTACCATTTGCTGACCATCCCAAGGCGTAAATTCAAAATATTGTCTATGTTTTGTTGTTAGATTTTTTGTTTCTAAAAATTGATAATGAAGTTCAATTTTCATTTCTTTCATTTTTTCCAAATCTTGATCATAAATTTTTGTTCTAGAAGTAGATCTAAAGCATAGTAGCTAATTGTGAGGATTTTGTTCTAATGTAAAAGTTTGTTTAGATTTGAGATAAAATGTGGAGAGGTGGAAATAAAATTGTAACTAGAAGTCTAAATAGATAATTATATGAAGTTATAATACATGAACAAGTGGAAAATGGTTGTGCCATAAATAGGAATTTGAGTTTAATTCAAATAGATTAACAATTTATAACACTTAGAAGAGTTTCTCAATCAAAACAAAGACATCTATGGATAGAAGAAAGACCTATAGGCCATAGAACGCCTTGGGTAGCACCAATAATTTCTTGTGAAGTGAAAATTGGTGAAGCATAAAGGCAGACTAGCAATCTACAACAAAATTCCAAGAGAAAAAAATGTTAGATTCAAAATGTAGATTCACAAGTTGAGTTTAAATGAAAAAGTTGGGAATCTAAACTTCGAAAGGGAGTTGCGCTATTTGTTATCAAGAATTGGAAATGCTTGTTTGTCACATGAAACAACAAGTCTTGGATGTCTTAGACCTTTTTTTTTCATTTCTATGTGCAATTGAAAAAAAAAGGGACAAAATATTTTTGCAATAATGTTAGATCCCAAATTTAAATCCATGCATCTTGTGAACACTTATATGGGTTGTGAGGATGTAACAATTCTAGTTGCTATAGATGATGAATAAGTGTTGTTGCCTTTGCTGATGGTCATTAAAAGAAATCTTGTCCTTTGCAACCAGGAAATCAATGACTAAATGTCTTAAACAACTAGTAATTGATTATAATAATGGGATATTACTTCAAATCCCATGTGTAAAAAATTGTAGTCATATATTAATGGTGCATTTGACTAGTAGACGATGATGTGGTAAAGGGAAAGTTCATGTTGTTTTTTCATTACAAGTTTTCATCCATATGTCATTCATGATTGATGACAAAATGACCTGAACAAAATGATGTGTCATTACACACATAATGTGATCATAAAATTACTTTACAATGATTCAAAAATGACTATCATCATAAGTTCACACATAAGGAATTGATTTCAACTAATATTATACATATAAGTAATATAAAAACTTTAATTATATTTTTCTTGAATATATTTGATATATGATCCATTTAAAAATATTTTATATGAATAAATTAATTATCACACATTGAAATAAATTTTACTGATAAAAAATGATATACTAAAAAAATTACCTATATTATAATTTTAAAATAAAATAGAAATGTAAGATGTGGTAAATATATAATTTATTTTAGATTAAATTTTTAACACAATATTAATTATTAATTTTAAATCAACTTAATATGACTAACATAAAAACGTTTATTATATATATATATTTAAATATTATAATTTATTTACGATCCATTTATAAATATTTCATGTGAATATATATAATAATTTATGTACATTATTGAAGGAAATTTATGAATAAATTTTTCATTTTTTCATTTGAAAAATTTATCAATAAAATATGAATCATCAAATTTGAAGTTATGTGTAATGTTTAAATGAAGTATGGTCTAAATAAAATAAACACTAAAATGTTTTCACAACAAGTGAGGTGGCTTGGTGGTAAAGGAATTCAATTCCATCCTTGGGGTCCATGGATCAAATTTCACAAATGACATTGTTGCGGTCAATGATGGAATATTGACAAAATATTCCATACTTAATAAGTGCCTACCTAGGTAGATTATGTGGTCTACTTAGTTATTTAAACTAGTTTTTAACCTAATATAGGTGGTAACATGTGTCAACAATGGATAGGATGAAAAATAATGAAATTATAAATAATGGAAATAAAAATATTTTTTATTATTTACATAATAAAATCAATTATTATAATTTTTAATAATAAAAATTAATTACACAATGATTAAACTATGACTAATGAATGAAATGTGCCACATCAATGACACATTATTGTGCCACATCATGTCCTAAATGACTATTGTCCTCAATGGTTCATCCATGATGACTTTAGGACTATTAGTCATTTTTGTCCTTTATGATTTGAATACTACTCATAAACTCAGTCATATATTTGAAGATTTATTTTAGTGGAGGGTCTATAAGTCATCATTGCCATTTGTTGAAAAATTTCAAACATTTGAATCCCCAGATTGTCACAACCCTAGCTTTGGGCTCGTGACCAAGGCAAAGGGGTTGCAAGGGTGCGGGCCAAGAGAAAGCCCGGGAGTCACATCACATACTCCCGAGAGTGTAGGAAAGTGTGAGGGAGTGAACCCTCACACTCCCAAGGCAACTCCCACTTTGGGAGATGGAGATAAACCCTAAACCCTAAACCCGGTGGACTCCCAGAACTTCAGAGAGCGATTTCAGGGGTCAAAACTCAATGGCTTGTGGTGTTCTTTATATCATTGGAAAGCTTTTGGAACTTAGATGTTTAAAATGGGCTCGCATTGTTCATTTGGACATCTGAAACATAAGTTATGGCCAAAAGAAGGGCCAGGAGTCAAACTGCCAGTTTGACTCCCGACCAGAAAAAGTCAAGAATCAACCCGATTTACTTGTCTTCAAATGGCGTGTGAATGTTTTTTAAAAAGCTCTCGATGAGGACTATAATTTTTCTTTAGACTGCATTTCGATCCGAGGTTTGCTCGCAAAGTCATGGGGATCCAAAGTTGCGGGAGTCCCAACTTGGGCGATTTCGAAACTCCCACTTGGGAGTCTCGGGACAAAAAGCCATTTGGATGTGGGCGCCGTGGAGAGGTGCAAAGTATACTATAAGGGGGAAGGTGGTGGCTTCCCCCAAGTTCGGGCCATGGTGAGTTTTGTGTGTCCATGTTGCCTATGGCTCGTCCTAGCACCAAAAGTGCTCCAACTACGCACTAACCACCTTGTGTGGGTTTTGTGTAGGCCTGTGTGAGTGAATGAAGCTTGTCAACTCTTCCTAGTCCCATCTCGGAGCTCCAGCACACCCCTCTACCCCTCAAAGTTCTATGAGTTAAGGAACGTGCTCCGATTCCTCCTTCCGTTATTTTCTACTTGGACTCACATTTGAGTCTTTCAAGGAGTTGGGAGTGCGTCACAAATGGTGGCAATCTTGGAAATTTATTTCACACCATTAACATAGCTACAAACACATGGACATAAATTGTTGGAAGAAAGTTTTATGGTTATTATTAGTATCCAATTGATGTAAAAACTTGCAAATGTGCCTTGACTTGGTGGTGGATTGAAGAACACCAATTTCCCATAATTGTTACCTTGGCAAAATAAATCTTGGGCATCTCAACTAGCCAAATTGAAATTGAGTGAATTTTTTCAATTGTTGGCATTTTCACCACACTTCATAGATGTTGCCTTCAAACATAAAACCTTAACAAGTTGATTTTTGTCAACAAGAATTAGCCTTCTGACCCATGCATTGGATGCGCCAAGTTTTATGATCTTCCATTTGCATGTGAAATTGAATAAATTCTAATGGAAAAGTTAGATGTTGAATTTGAACACAAGGTGCAACATGAAGAAATTGGTGTGATATTATGATTGGTAGTACCATTTTAGCAATTCTTGTGATGACTTTGATGGATAGTCATCATGAATTTGTTGTATCCATTTTTTTTCCACTACAAGGGTTACGTTTTTCATAAAGTAACATGTAGTTTAGCTTTTCATAGAATAACATATAGGAATATTAATTGTAATCCTTTTTAATTAAAAAAATGGATAGGGGAAATGATTACAAATCTGAGGTTCTTAAGTTCTCCAAGTCCTGCAATTATAGTAAGTAGGATGATATCTTGGATTAGAAAAATTCATAAGGTGGGGCATTATGAAAGTCTAATCCACTTACCTATTTAAAAATTAATGGACCAAAATAAAAAGTTGCATTTCAATATTTTAAAAAAATTGTCTTGATAATTTTTTTGTTATGCCAATTTGGTGTTGTTTTGCTCTTCTAATTGTGTGTCTTTAGGTGTTAGTACTTGGTCTAAAGTGTAGATATTTTGGTACTTTGAAACTATATCAAGGTTCTATTAAAAAAAACTCAAAGTATTGGGGTTTGATCAAAAAACCTTCAAACATTCAAAGATATACCCATAATGGTCTTTATCAAAGCGCCCAATGACTATAACAATTTGGCGAATATATGTACAAAGGGTTTTGTAAAATGAACATGACATATATTTGGTTGCAATAATTTTCAAACCCTTGATCTCATTTCATATCTACTTGATTCAAGTTTCTTAAACCTTGGAACCAAACGATTCTTAAAAATTGAAAATTGAAAAGAACCGAATTCAATTAGTTTTAAAAATTAATTTTCTTGGAAATTGGATGAAACTATTATTTTAAAAATATATATATATAAAAGAAAAAACCCATTCCACATTGCCTACTACCCTTGACCAAAACTCGGACCACAAAATTTTAAGAACCCATTTTGCATGGTTTCAACATTCATGCTTTCATAAGAGCCAGTCATTAGGCAATGAGTTACTACAACTTGTTTGTTCTTTTTCATTTAGACTAGCCAAAGATGCCTAATAGTTTGCATTAGCAAGGAGATAAGATAGTACTTAGTAACATGTGTAGAGAAAAAGAAAAACTAGTGAATCAAAATATCTCTTAAAATACCAAGGTTGTTTTTTCTTCTCCTTCTTACATATGTTCTTTTCTTTCTTTCTATTTTTCTTGAAGGAAATTGTAGTTTCTTAAGAAACTAGGTAATATCTTGTGAGTGGTGGGGATGGTTACTTCAAAGACACAGACATAGATAGAAACCTATCATCTTTCAAACATGAGAAAAAGACATAGAAAGATGGCAATGGGCGATGATGGAGCTTCCACAAGTGCAAAGGAATTATAACAGATGAAAGGAGAAAGGGAGGAAAAAAGGTTTTGAAGCACAAGGTTTTAATCCAAGAAGCGTTGTTGTTTTGCAATGGAGCTCTTCGACCATAGTAGCCATGATCGGGCCTATCATCGTAAGTGAGTTGACAGTAGGAAAATTTTCGTTTTGTTTTCTTTTGGGGGGGGGTTGTGCTTGGGTTTTTGCTTCATAGGGGAATTTTATTTATTTATTTATGTTGGAAGGTTGCTTGGGGTTTTGTTTTTTAAGGGTTTTGGGTTTTTTTTTCCTCCTTTAAATGGCTCCCTTTTTGCGTCCCCCATTAGTTCAATATACCCCTCATCTTCATTGTTATGGTCTTTACACTTTAAAATGGCCTCTTGAAGCATGTCAAGAGAGCTCACCCTCTTGTTAGCCTCATTCCCTAGGCTAGCCATATTGTTTTTTCTGTAAACATCCTCCCTTCCTATGCTTCTCCCTAGTTCTATTCCTCTTGCTTCTCGGGGTTGGCTTCAAGCCCAATCTAACTCCATTTTGGGGTTATTTGAGTTTCATTTCATGTGCTTTTGTTTGTTTTATAGGATTTTTCGAGCCATCCAAGATGAGGTTAGGCAAGTTTTTTGCTTACCCTTTAACCAAATTGCCCGAGACCCAACGGATGAATTAACATGATACCTATTCCTCTTGTTGCCACATTGGTGTTTGTGTTATATTTGAGGTGGTTGTTCAAGTCATGAGAGGTTTCTGCTTGCCTCAAGAGGTTTTTGACGGGCAATTGGTTTTCCTTTCAAGAGGAGTTTTCACATGCCTCTTACGGGCCCCATTCTTTCCACTCATGGGAAGATTTTTCAACCATTCATTTTCATCAATGTTTAACTTTAAGGAAACCCAATGAGTATAGTTATGCAGCCAAAGTTCTCCAACCCATGACATTAATTATCCCTTCAGAGGACAACATTGCTGCCTTACACCAATTGCACCCCCTTCCTTCAGACCTTGTCCTTCCACCTATGTTTGACTATTAATCTGAACACATTTTTGTCTTGGATAGGACTATATTTGCCCAAACCTTAAGCACTGCTCCCCATTTGTCTTCAAATGGACTTTTTGGGATGGTATATGAACATCTTTCAAGATGTTTCATACTAGAGGACCCATCCTCGGGGTTTTCAAAATTATTCCAGGTTGTTGTTGCTACTATTCATGGGGATATCCCTAGGTCGGTGGCCTTAGTGCTAGGGGCTAACAAATTGTTGGCAATGGCAAAAGACACTAGTGGTCTTCATCCTATTGCTATGAACGAGGTGTTTCTTTAGCTTATGAATTCTTGCATTGTTTTGTTGTTTTGGAGGTTGTTTCAAGAGCACCTATCCCCCCACTAGTTTGGAGTTTCGACCCCTGGAGGCTGTGATGCCATCCCTTTTAGCATCCAAGCCCTCCTCAACCTACACCCTGATTAAGCCATGATGGAGGTTGATGTCATAAATGCTTTTAATAACATTTTTTGAATTATTATTTTTAAAGAGTTGTGTGATGTCAAGGGGCCTTAAGTGACCATTTGTCCCTTTTACCAAGTTGTTTTATGGCATTCATTCTTTTTTTTTATTACCAACACCAACATGGACGACATGTGGAGGGGGTCACCATTATTGAGTCAACTTTAGGCATGAAGCAAGGTGACCCCCTAGGAGGTCCTTTATTTGTTTTGGCCCATTATCAAACTTTCCTAAATACCATCACATGGGCCCCTAGCTACGTCTTTCCATCCCTAACAGATGATACCCACATCATGGGGCCTTTGAGTGAGATTACATGTGCTTTTGACCACTTTTCAACCCAATTAATCCTAGTTGGGCTTAGGGTCAAGGTGTCAAAGTGAAAACTTTGGAATCCATCAAGGATCTTTTTAGGCATGGAGATTCTTTAGGGCTCCACCTTGGTCACATGTGGCTTACACATTATGGGTGTGCCAATGGGTTCTCATGACTTTACCATGCATTTTTTGGATGAGGTTTTATTCGAAGATGTGGCACATATTGATGATCTTCCCTTCTTGGGAGATGCTCAGGTTGGTTTGGGCATTTTTTCCTCATGTGTAACTTGTTAACTTTCTTATCTCACATGGATAATACTTCCTTTTTCCTTCTTGTATCTTTTGGTAGGTTTGAAAGATAGAGTTATGCAAGTATGTGGGGACATTATGGGTCCAAGATCATGGGAATTTTTTCAAGGCTCCTTAGCGAGGCATTAAACTTGATTATTGATATCCTTAGGTGGTATAGTCTTTCTTTCTATGGAGGATTATGCCCCATCTGTTTTTCTAAGGAGTCGAGCTAATGTGATTCCATATTTGTGTTCTAGGTTTTGTATTTTCGATAGACCCATTTCAGAATAGTATGTTTCTTAGGTTAGGGGGCCCACACTTGCTTTAGTTTTGCTTACCTACAACATGAGATGACCTTCCTTATGTAGCTAAAGATATGCAGCCTTCTTTTGATAGTTTGGTAGTTATTAGCACCTTAGGTCTATAGGCATCTTTGATGGACTTCTACCATGACACATTTTTAGGTCTATTTTGAAGGATGACTCCATTTCTTTAACATTTAGAGCTTGCATTGGTTTTTTCTTTAGTAAGGGGGTAAGGCTATGGTTGGTTGTTAAGCCATCAATCTGTTCGTTTCACATTACACATTCTAATTTCACCTCAATGTTGTTTTTTTTTGTCTTGGTTTGATTCATCCTTCGACATCTAGTTTTCTCACATGTGAATGTGGACATGGGTTGAATGCATCTAACACACATTTAGCTCATTGCTTGTTTGGAGGTCAACGGATAACCACACATGACGCCATCTAAGATGTCATCTATCCCTTTGTTCGAAAGAGTGGGCACGTTATATGGAGAAAATGGTGGCATGTTTTTACGTCAATGTTTTCATTATAAGCTGATCTTTACATGAGTATAGAAGACCATGTGTCACAAGCATGAAAAACTACAAGAACATGAACTAAGCCAAGGACATAGCAAGGAAAACAAATCATAAGAAATGAAAGCTTAAGTTTAATCCAAGACTAGAAACACAAAAACACAAGGCAATATCATGGTATATGTTAAAAAATGATTCAAACATAATTTTATTTTGATAACGTATGAAAACAAAGGTTATGATAAGAAAGTGTACTCAAAATTGGTGTTGAACATATTAAAGGTAATGGGAGGTTTTACCCCTATTTATACCTCATTAGTGGCCTAGTTCAAGGAAGCTTCCATAGAGGTTTCCATGCGTGCACTGACCAAAAAAGCTTCTTAAGAAGCTTCCTAACTAATATTGAATTAAAAGTCAACTAAAACTTAATTAAAAGTTAATTCAGATTATATGCCATTAAGGACCTAGCTTAAGGAAGGTTCTATAGAGGCTTCCATGTGCGCATCAACTAATGAAGCTTCTCAATTGTAACTAATAGTAAATTAAAAGTCAATTAAAACTTAATTAACGATTAACTAAAAGTGAATTAGGAGTTAACTAAAAATTAATGATGATGCAAGTGATGATGCAAACAATTATGTTGGTGTAAGCAATGATGTAAGCGATGGGTGATGGTGGTGTCTATGACATCACTTTCCTTTTCAATGATGAGTCCCACAAGGAACATCCTTGGGCTTATTTGGATACCATATGTGAAAGTTCTTCAAATTTTCCATGGCATTTAATAAGTTCTAAACTGGTTCCCATGTATGTTTGTTAGTGTCAACTTTGCCTATGAACTAGGTATTATAACTGATGATGTGATATCCTTGAATCCAAGATTTTTTCAACCTTGTATTTTTGCTCACCATCAACTACAATTAGTGGAGGTGGTTCATTTGTTTTCCTTGGAATGGTAGAATGGTAATGCTCCAATAATGAAACATGAAACATGGGGTGAATCTTCATGGAATCTGGAAACTTGAGTTGGAATGTCATTGTGTTGATTTATTCCACGATGGTGAATGGGTCAAGTTTTTGGTAGTCCAATTTCTTCGACAACAGAATTGTTTTGATGTTTTATGGTTGAAACCAAATTTGATATCCAACCTTGAAATTTGGTTGGTCTTTACGATGTTCGTCAACATTTTTCTTGTATCACCTTTGAGCTTCTTCAAGGTTGGATACAAGTTGTGTTTGAATGTCTGTTAGCCATGCGATTCGATCTTCAATTACAAGATTTACAGCATTATTTACACCTTGAATGTTAAACCTAGGATGTAAGCTATGATTTGCAAAGATTGGTGTTTGTTGTGTTGTTGAATGCATCATGTTCTTGTAAGAAAACTTTGCCATAGACAAAAGATCTAACTAATTATCTTGGTGATAATTAGTCATGCATCGTAGATATAGCTCCAAGATTTGATTGACCTGGTCCATTTGCCCATATGTGTTGGGATGGAAGGTTGATAATTTCACATTCACACCTAATAGCTTGAAGAACTGTTTTTAGAACTTGGATGCAAATTAAAGTCCACAATTGAAAACGATGTCTTTAGGAAGTCCATGATAGCGAAAAACATGATCTAGGAATAATTTAATTATCTTTTCACCAGTTATTGATTTGTTGCAAGGAATAAAATGAGCCATGTTCGTGAGATGATCAACCACCACCAAAATGGAATCAAATGAATTAGATCATGGAAGATCCATGATGAAATCCATGGAGATCGAAAACCATGGGGAAGTAGGGACTAGTAATGGCTGAAAAAATCCATGAGGGCGATAATGAGGATTTTTTGCATGAACACAAACATCACATGAACCTGTAAATTCTTTCACAAACTTCCAAAGTTGTGGCAACTAATAGTGATGAGACATTAACTCCATGGTCTTGTTGAATCTAAAATGGCCAACAACCATGTGTCGTGTTTAGCTTAAAAAACTTGAAGTCATGCAAGGGCTTTCGGTACTTATAAAAGTCCGTCATGATACAATAGACCACCACGAAACTTGAATTTGTCGAAATCATTAAGAGGGTTCTTCTAATGACTTCTAATAAGAACAATAAGAGAATAATTGACTAGATCTTCACAAATGCACTAAAGGAGGGTCTTATCCTCAAAAATTATTGATAATGTTTGAAGCCAAGGGTTTTTGGGTTTGAAAATGGTGTCACATTATTAATTGTAAGTGGCATCCCCCTCCTTAGGTGTGAGGTATGAGTGATGGGATAACCCATTTGGTTTCCCTTGTTATCACCTTGGACAATAGGTAATCATGAACCAAAATCGAAACAAAAATAATGCCCATTGAGTTTGAAATTGATTCAACACGCAAGTTGTCATGAAATATTGGGGATTCTTGTGATCAAAGTACACAATGATTTCATGTTGAACTCCTTCAAGTAGATGATGCCACTCTTCAAAGGCATCCACGATGGCCAAAAGTTTTTTGTCATGAACTTTATAGCTAATCTAAGTAAGTGAAAACACTAGAAGAAAATTGTGTATTTTCGACTAGTGTTTGTAACTAAATTTTAGTCGCAAGAGACATTTTGCAACTAAAATCCCTGTAGTCGCCTAAGACAAGTTGCATGTGATAAATTAGTCGCAAATGACAAAAGGTATTGTATGGAAAAAAAGTCAATAAATACATTTCATCCTTTGACTACATTGTATACGTATTGTCACATGCGATTAAGATGCAACTATTTTGGTAACAATTAAGGGCAAATGATGTGTTGCCATGTGTTTTAATATTTGATTATTTAAAATATTATTAATATTATTTTGAAATAATCTAGGACGTTCAATTCTAATACTTGGATGATCTTATATTATGACATGTGGCCCAATGTAAGTATGCCACATGGCATTAAGAAGAAAAAT
>Ga0209208_10006730_pt1 | contig 15808 bp, 14 predicted proteins | sample S1TSphfallax_3_FD_187694 | JGI IMG/M metagenome (GOLD analysis project Ga0209208, IMG submission 187694) | Host-associated microbial communities from peat moss isolated from Minnesota, USA - S1T2_Fd - Sphagnum fallax MG (SPAdes) (version 2) | ecosystem: Host-associated > Plants > Peat moss >...
CATTTTCCGGCCTGATGGACGAGGTCCGCTTCTCGAAAACCAGCCGGTCATCAGGCTGGATTGCCACCGAATACGCCAATCAAAACTCTTCCTCCACCTTTGCCGTTTGGGGCGCGGAGAGCAGCAATTGAGGCAATTGTAAGTTTTCGGCACGTTAACTGGCCAATCGTGGCTTCGCAAAAAACAAAGGTAAGCATCCCATGAACCCCTCTGGCGGTTGCTCGGCTTGGGCCGGAAAGTGGAGTAGTGAGCGGAAGCAAGCAGAGCGGCGCGAGTTATGGCGCCAGAGGATCGCAGAGCAGAAAAACAGCGGGCAAACGGTGCGGGCGTATTGCCGGGAGCGCGGGCTCGCCGAACATGCCCCATCCGGTAAGGACTCCTGCTGCAACTATTCATCCAGCAGTTTCATGAGCTGGCTGGTCTGGATGCCGGCCGATTCGCCCTGTGTGAATGCCAGATCGAGAAGCGTTTTGCTTTCCGGCACCGGCTTGTTCAAGACGCTCCGCCAGGTGTAGAGTGGAGGGCTTTGCGCTTGCTTTTGAGCACCGCCTCCTGATTGTGCCGGATCAAGCACCAACTGGTGACGGTCGTAACTGCGGATGTGACGGGCGATCTCAACTGAGTTATCGAGAATGCGCACCTGGGTATCGGAGGCCGCCAGGGTTAACTGCCGTCCCACTGCTTCCGGCGAATGGAGTAATCATTCCAGATCGAAGCGGACGTAGATGCTTTTTCTGGAGCTCACGGTCTCGATTCTGTCCGTGGGAAACGGATGCATTGCGGGCGGCAGCAGACGAGGCAGCTCTTCGGCAAAGACATCGGCCACCGTGCGGTCGTCTCCGCCGGGCCAAAGTGCCGAATCGGGACCGAAGTCTGGTCTATGGCTGACCAGGGCCCCATCTGGAACATGATGGTTTTGGCTGCAAGGGCACACGACTATGGGGGAAGTTATCGGTGCTTTAGTTCAAGCAGAAAGCTACTGCTTAACCGGACAGTTCAAGCTGTCGCTCTCGTTTTCCATTTAGCCCTCCTGAGCACAGAGGCCACGCCACGGCGACCCACAGCTTCGCTCTGTGCTGGCGACGGGGCAGATTGGGTTAATTCGTTGAATCTCAATCTCAATCCCAACGCCTCTTTTGCAACCTTCCTAATGGAACCGAATTGCTCAATATCGAGGCCGAGCGCCTCGCAGATGGACGCCGGAGATTCTTGGTTCAGATAGTAGCGGCAAAGAGCTTCACGCTCGGCAGGAGTGAAGATCGATAATTTCTGTCGCATTGCCAAAATGACTTGCGGATTGAACGATGGGTCTTTCTTAACAATAACAGATGGGAACGTTCCGGCGATCTGACGTGCGGTCTGGCGTATGAAGCTGTGCAATGCTTCGTCGGTCAGAACTCGTTCCGTATGAACCGCAGCCATCGCTTCATCGATTGTGGCGCTGAAACACTCCTCCACGAAGGCAGGGCAAATCCGTTGGATCAAATACTTCAGGCCACGCTCGAACTTCGCACAAAGTACCCGACGGCTGTCGGGAGGGTTCTTGTTAATGGCTTCCATTAGCGAAACCGAGACAGGGGAGGCGCAATTGGTCACGGTGAAAACTAACTCCTAAATTTTGACAAAAGATGCAAAGCGTGACGACGCACGGCCTTCCAGCGATGAGAGTGTGCTTTCATCCAAAGAACAACCCCCCGAACCGGGCACGAATTCCATCCGAGTATTTGAAGCGTAGCACTCGTCACCCCGGTACTACAAGTACTTTTTCGTCGGCGTTGCCCCTCAGATTAATCTGAGCGCAATTTTGACCGGATTTCACTAAAGTTGAAGTATGTACGAAAACTTTACCTCATCCCTCCCGTCGCCAGAACAATCGCTCGGTCACGGGGCTCCGACACAAGGTGCTTCGGTCACCGGCGGTAAGAGCCATGCACTCGATGATATTCAGGAAGAAGCAATAGAACTTCTCAGCGAGGCATTTATCTTTGGCGACAGAAACTCAGTTGGTCCAACCGGTCATCTCAGCACGAACACACTGGAAGAATATGCGCTCGGATTGCTTGTTGAAGCAGAGCGAGATGGCGTTGAAGAGCACCTGTTGGCCTGCCCAGCTTGCACGGAAAAGCTGGAGAGGGTAGATGGCGTGATCGCTTTGTTCAAGACCGTTCTGATTCCTGTAACAGCCGAGACAAGTTTGCCATTAGTTTGAAGAGCAGCGTCTTCCGCTCAAATCCTTCTTCAGCGTCATACGGAGGCTGATTCCGCGTCACGTGCCCGCCAGCTACCATTAAAGCCCCTCCCCCCTTTCAAAGCGCAACTCCCATCAACCGCAAGTAGTTTCCCGACTTGACGGCGGTTCTCTCCGTCCGCATCTGGTCCAATAGGAGATAGTTGCCTGCTAAGGAACTGGACAAAGACTATGCCGCCGATGCATTTTACGGACGAAACACTTGAACTCTATTTGCTGGATCTGGCCGACGAAACCCTGAAGAAGCAAATTGAGGAGCACCTGATTGGCTGTGATATTTGCGTTACCAGAATCGAACAGGTTGAAAAGGAAATTGCCGTCATGCGGACGGGTTTGCAAAGCACCCTCGATAGCCGAATCAAAGTTCTAATAGCGCTGTTAGAGGCCGGGGAGATTCCGCTTTTCAAGCCATTTGTCAATTAAGCTGCAAGGCCACGAGCGAAGATTATCAAGAGTATCCCGCCTGGAATACTGTACAATCTGGATGAGTGTCAGCGCTCACAGCGACCACGCTGCGGAGGACCAGGAGGTCTCCACATAGGGTCAAGTCGGCGGATCTATTTGTGATCGCCGTGATTATCTTTTGCACAGTAACCCTGTTTCTTTACTACTTGGCAGCTATTGGCATCCGATAGTTGTGTCTAGCTAGCTGCTTTCATTCCGAATCTAGCCTGCTTTTCGGGGAGAAACATGCCTTATTTAGCTAGAGCTTGTTTCGTCGTACTCTTTGCGAACATCCGAGAAGAGCGTAGTCGGGCCGATTCCATAGATTTCCCGTGAAGAGCGGATCTGCCATACTCGACTTGCTTTTTATAATCGGTGCTCAAACGATCTCTCGTATTGGCATCAATAATCTCGGAACGATTAGAACCCGCCAGCCGATGAACACGCAGCCACCAGGGACTTGCCCCCGGCAAACAGACCGCGATTTGCTCTAAGCGACCTTCCGGTCAGCAGCACGTTTTGTGGCCCAGCGTCGTTTCACAGCTTCGCGAATCCGATTCAGACCTTCTGGGCTGATTGTACGTTTCTTTGTCGGCGTCTGCTTCTTTGCCGCATGGCCAGAACGCTTGCTGGACCCTCGGTGGTCAAGGTAGGCTCTGTAGCAGGAAAATACTTCCCATCGCGACGTACCAATGTCTCCTTTGACAGCAGGAAACTCAAAGTGCTGTAGAAGCGCCCTTCAATCCGAACCCGGCCCGCTAATGGCTGCCAACTGGCTTGTGTTTTTTGCCGGCGCGTCGTGTGGCAGTCTGGCTGGGAGCAGGCGTGCTGGCGGTCTCCCACTCGCGGGTCCGGCCGAAACCACCGGCGGCATATCGAACACGGTCTCTTCCGGGCCTCTGGCATGGTGAGCTTTTATCGTCACCATCGGGCGCGGTAGAGACTTTGGGGGTCAGTTCAGGACGGGTGGGTCAGTTTTGATGAGCACAGGTGGGTAACTTCTCGTGAGCGCCGAAGAAAAGGAAAGATGCCAGGCGGCCAAAGCACTAGTGCGTAATTACCGGTGAGTAATGTTGAAGCAAGTCACTGCTCAACATCAAGAGCAATATGTTTGGCAGGGAGTGGTGCTCCAAATGACTTCGGTGGTGCTGCTGGGACTGTCTGCCAAGGGAGATCCACGTCTTGCTGAGCCTCTTCAATGCACGATGCAAGTTGAGTCAGCGCAGCAAACATCTTCTCGTCAACCTCGTTGCCGATCAAATTCCACCCGATGCGTTTGCTTTGCCATCTATTGCCACAGATGCTACAGACGTGGATCTCATCCCAGACGTTTGAAGACTTCTCACAAATAGCGATACAGCCTGAGCAAGTGGACACAGCTTCGAAGGCTTTTTGTACGGCCCGGAGCCTCAACAAGCTCTCTGTCAATCTGTAGATAGATGGCATAGGAGTTGCAATTGATCTTATAAGAAAAGTTGGAGGAGTCAAATAAGATTATTCTGGCAAATAAAAGGCGAACCACAAAATTCTTCCGCATGGGCGATCAAACTTTGATAAGTTGATGAAAGACGTTTCACTTCCAAACTGCTGCGCAAATAAAAGCAGCAGTACTCCTGAAGACGCCCGCCATCCCGGTGGGCGTTTTACTTGTAAACGTGTCACAGGAGCTTGACTGACGAATCTGGCGTGGGGTTGCTGCTGAAAGCCGCTTGGATATGGAAACAAAAAACTCAGGTCAGTCGCGTCGGGCGTCATCTAACAGACCGACTACTCTGGAAACCATCGGCTTTCACGCTCCGACGCCCTTGCTGCACTCGCCTGAAAGCGTGTTGTTGTTGTTTGCCACGAGGAATACAACACTGCGATCAGCAAGGGAACAAGATAGGCCGTGATCATGTGTAGCGCTTTCATCCTGCTATAGAGTGGTACCGTCAAGGGAGTGATGTCGAAGTTGTCATGCTTGGCGACGCGCTCCCTCGACGGTGTACAGTTTGGTAGTGCGTCACACGGCCAGATTTTCTCAAGCGCATCCGAAAGAAGACAGCCTTTTCCGATGGATGGTTTGGGGCACAGACAAGAATAAGCATCCAATCAATAACGCACGGACTTGGCATTGACCGTTCCGGTTCCCTGTTATCGCTGCCTACGTAGGTTTCGTTTACGATCCAGTGGTTCAGAGAATCCGCTGGATCGCCGGGGGTGCCGGGGGCGGATTTGCATCCAGTACATTCGGACAATCTTTGCCGTCGCACCAGCCGGATAAAAAACGACAGGTTTCTAAGGCCCTGCCCTTTTTCTAGGACGATGCCAGAATGTCGCGGCTGGCAGATTGTCGAACAGGACAGCGAATACGAGCGATGCGGGACGGCCAATGTCTTCGCCGCGCGGTTGAGCCGAAAGCGGGGCGGGACTTCACGTTCGCCACACCGAAACAGGTCAGGAAACCGTTCCCGTATAAAAGGACAGATGTCAAGCGGTCACAGCACTAGTTTGGACGAAACTTTATCCACTCGCCCTCGAACGTCACCAAATATGTTTGACCGTTCTCACTCTCGTGAAATACCACTCCAAGTGGTGTAACGTCGACAGGCACCATCCGAGTGAATTGTCCGTCCTTACCCCGGACAAGCCAATAGTCAACGCGCCCCTGAGAGTCCTTGTGAATCGTCGCGCCAGGAAATGGGACGGTCTGACTGCTTTGGCTAGAAGACGGCGCAGAAGCAGTCGGTTCACTCCTAACGCGCCGCTGCGCCTTGCGTCGGCCCCGCTGTTTATTGATACTATCGTGTCGCTCGGGCGCATCGGTACTCCGTCTTGGACGTTGGACGTTATTCCCTTTCGATAACGTGCTGCTCAGACCAGCAGGCGAGCCTGTCACCTTCACCGCAGGAACCTCTCGCATTGTGCCCCGTCTCATATCGCCAGCGGCTTGAGGCGTCTGTTCTCGGCTTGGCTCTGGACGAGTCGTCGACGGAACGTTGTCATGGAATCCTGGCCTAGCCGGGAGCCACTGTGGAACCGCGAATATTATTAACGACATGTAAACACACAACATCATAGTCATTGCTAACGTGATGTATTGACAAATGATGAACCTCGTGCCCAGCGTTCGCACTACGGGGAGGATGTCCTGGTAGCGGACTAAGCTCATTTCCTGCCTCTCACCAGCCTGGCTCGATTGCGCATCAGGACTGTGGTGTGGCGAGAACTCGCCATCGGACTCCTCGTCGTCGGACATAGCGCGGCACAACCGACCAGGTGCGTGTTTAGGAGAAAGTTCAACCATACAGCCACGTCAGAACAGCTTCTGTATCAATTAGGTATCGGCAAGGCCGAAAACTTCTCGCCATTACTTCCAATGACCAGCCGCAATCCGGACCTCTGCAACCCCGCAAGTTTTCGGAGAACAAGTGCAAGCCGACACCACCTATTAACTTAGTACCCGGCTACAGCTTAACAATACGCCTCCTCTCCGCGCTCCGCAAGGAGGATATGCGGGTCCGCGTTTAAGGACCTGCCTCTACTCGTCGCCAAAACAACACACAAAGGAACGAACAGTTTATGACTACGCGCTTTTCGACAGCCTGCTTTGTTGCGCTGCTGCTCGTCTTCACCGCCTCTTATGCACGATCTGAACCACCCCTCAGCGACAACTTAGTGTCTTCTATGACACCACCACCCAGGGCAACGGCAGAATGGGACGATGCGCATCTTTCTGATGCACTTCAAATCTCAATACTTAGTGGGCAAGGTGCAACTAATGATAGTAGGAGGGGAAGGGCCGTTCAACCTGCTATTCAGGTCTTCTACGACGATAACACTCCAGCCGCAGGTGTATCCGTAACGATTACTGCCCCGTCAACCGGCCCGAGCGTCACCTTTTCGAACGGCCATCGATCTGTCACCCTGACCACGGATCGCTTCGGTCGCGCGACGCTCACTGCCATGACACCAGTCGGCATAGGTGAGTTCAAGCTTACCGTCGTCGCATCCATTAAGGGACTGACTGCCACCACCTACATTTCCCAAAACAACCGTGACGACACGCCCGTGCTCAGTGGAGGAAGCCATGCTCGCAAGATGTCAGCTCGTTCACTAAGCATCATCTTGGCCGTGATTGCCGCATCTTCGCTCGCCGCGGCGCTGACCGTTGCTCATGAAGAAGGATCATCCGCGTCGTCATCGGCGTTGACAGCAACTATTGGTGTTGGCTCAACAGTCACCGTCGGTGTTCCTCACTGAATACGTTGTGCTCTGAACTCGACAACCCCGCATTAAGGACTCCAAGCAATGAGGACTCTCTGTCTCCTTCTCAGTTCCACAATGCTTCTTATATCTCAGCAGTCTGACCATCCCCTGGTGACGATTCATCCGTTGACCGAACCTATTCAGCAGATTGGTCCGAGCGATTTGCTTGAGGCCGCTAAGACACCTACCAGACATGATCGTCTGACTGTGGTCGCGGGCTTGCCTATCGCCGGATACATCCCAGGCGATAGGCAAGCCCTGACTTCTGTCGCAATAACCGGCATTGGCCCTGTTTTATGCGGGGCGGTTATGCCTCCTCCTACAACAACCCGGCTCTATTTGCCTCCTAGGCAGATGTACGCTCTGGTTGAGAGCAGTCTAGATAATCCCATTGCGGTCTGGCAGATGCACGTATCAGCTATAGCCGCCTTAGCTAACGAGCCGGTGGCTATAGACGGAGCACTGGCACACCCTGATATGGTCATCTTCAGCGCCCTCGGCGACTCCGCACTGCTCTACTCAGCGGCCCTAGGCAAACTGCAACTTATTCGGTCGATACCATCCAACGCATATGCCACTGACATGCCAAGCATCGATGGCAGTCCGTTGCTGTTGGCGGTTTCCGACGATGCCGCTGTGATAGTCGCACTACTGAACGATGGCAGAGTGGTGTCGTCTTGGAATCGTGGGCCCTGGAACCCTATCGACTTGGCGGGCACTCCGAGCACTCTCCTATTCATGCCACACACACATGACCTAATAATCAGCGACGCTACCGATATGACGGTCACTGTGTTGCCTCTGTCAAGTGACGTCGCTGAGCCTCCCCGGTTGCTGCTCCAGAACAAACGCGTGGACGAACTAGCTGCGAGCAAAACCGGAGAACTGCTAGCCGCGAACACCAGTAGTGGCGATATATCGGTTATTTGCGTAAAGACCGGCGTCTCGGTGTCTCGAGATCAAGCTGGACCCATTCACGCTCTCTTAGAGCTGCGCGACGGGGTTACGTTTCTTGTCTCCACAACTCAAGGGTGGTCGGTCTTGAAGATCGCGGCCACACCCGGCGATGGAAACGCCATCCGCGACTCTTATGGCGCTCCTAACACAGCCATCTCGAAATAAGCCCTGCTGATGAAAGCCTCAAAGCAAGTTTATTCGATCTTAGCGACTACGCTTCAAGCAATTGCGTTGGCCAATGCAGCGTTTTATGTAAGTCTCTTTGTCGTGCTTACTATACCATGCGTCATATATTGCCAGACAGTGGTGGGCTCAATAGCCGTTGGGGCTCAGCCGGTGTCAGCCGCGGTCAATCCGATTACCAATAAGCTATATGTCGTCAACCAGCTGGGCAACAGCGTGACGGTGATTGACGGCGCTACGAATAACGCAACAACCGTGAGTGTTGGCTCCCAGCCGATAGCTGTCGCCGTAAATGCTCTCACCGACAAAATATATGTAGCCAACTATCTCGATGGCACGCTGTCGGTTCTGGACGGTGTCACGAACAGCAGTACTACTGTCGCTGTCGGTTCCCAGCCCGTAAGTATTGCTATCAATCCGGTGACCAACAAAGTGTTTGTCGCAAACTACCTAAGCGCAACGGTCACAATCGTAGATGGCCTTACGAATGCGACTCAGACGGTGGCCGCAGGGATAGCCCCGGTATCCGTGGCGGTGGACCCTGGGTTGAATAAAACTTATGTTGCCAATCAGTTAAGCTCCACTGTGACAGTCATTGACGGGGCCACTGACAATGAGGTTACAGTGGCTTGCGGATCGCAGCCGGTGTCGGTTGCTGTCAATGTGGTGACCGGCAAGATCTTCACTGCTAACTCTGGCGATAACACCGTCACAGTGATCGATGGTGTGACCAATGGAACGGAGACGGTGGCGGTGGGCTCTCAGCCAGTAGACCTTCTGGTCAATCCGGTGTCACAGGAAGTGTTCGTCCTGAACGCTCAAAGCCCGTTTGTAACGGTCATTAGCGGGGCCTCTTATCAAACGTCTAACGTCAGCGTGAGCCTTGGGTCATCTTCGGCCGTCTTGAATCCGTTAACGGGCGATGTTTATGTGGCTTCTTCTGGAGGAAATGGGGGAAGCCTCACGCGGATTCAGGAGTCCACTAAGGCCACTTCAACCGTGCTAAACGGTGTTGCTGCGACTGCGCTGGCAGTCAACGCAATACTGGATAAGATCTATGTTGCGCAGGACGGCCCGTACTCCGTGGCGAATGGTGCGGTCGCAGTCATAGACGGAGCTACATACAATGTGACGAGTATCACTGCTGGCGCGAGTCCGGTTGCTGTAGCGCTGAACGTGATGACGGATCGGGCGTATGTGGCAAACAGTGAAAGCTCCACTATCACTGTGTTTGATTCAGCGACAAGCGCAACAAGCACCGTCTCGGTGGGCGCGAGCCCTGTCGCGATAGCTGTTAACCCAACGACCAACCGGATATACGTTGCAGATCAGGGGAGCGGCGATGTGGCCGTGGTTGATGGAGTGTCCTCCCTCGTCACCAAGATAACGGTTGGTATCAGTCCTACTGCCGTGGAAGTAAATCCAATCACCAACCAGGTCTACGTCGCAGACCAGGGGAGCGGAACTGTCCACGTGATTGATGGAACATCAGGGCTGACAAGGGTGGTGCAGGTTGGTCTAAACCCCGGTGCCTTGGCCGTGGATTCTGTAAGGAATCGCGTCTACGTGACCAACCAAAGCGCTGGCAGCGTGACCGTAATTGATGGTGCTACAGGCGTCACGTCCACGGTTGCGGTCGGAACAAGCCCTGTGGCGATAAAGGTCAATGCCGTGTCGAATCAAGTGTATGTGGCCAACAGAGATAGTGCGAGCGTGACTGTCATTGATGGAGACACCGGAGCGACAACGACCGTGGCCACGGATACGAGTCCGTCGGCCATTGCGATTGACATGGTGAAGAACAAAATTTATGTTGCGAACGAGGGCAGTGACACTGTGTCGGTGATTGACGGCGCAACAAACGCAGTAAGGTCGGTGGCAGTGGGATCGCCCCCGATGGCGATCACCACAGATCCAGCAGGGAACAAGGTGTATGTAGCGACCGCCAACGGAGGGTCAGGTGACATCGTAGTGATTGATGCGGCCACGCTCACGTCCTGGTTGGTCGCTGCTGGTGTTGGTGTTGTGCCTAGCTCATTGGCGTTGGCCTTCAATGCGATGACGAACCATACATATGCGGTGACATCCAACGGGTTATCGGTCATCTTCCCGCAGGACGTCGAAAATGTGCCGCTTGAGACAACTATTGTACCGCTTGCGAACAATAGCACCAGCATTGCAGCTTCTAGCGTAACCTTCAACGCCGACAGCGAGTTCTCGCCGCCTACAGCAGTCGAGAGTGTATATTTCCAGGTGGATACATGGCAAAATGCCTGGACAGCGGCTACCTTGAGTGGCTCGCTATATGTGGGCACGCTTACTGCTCTTGAGCCTGGACTTCACATCTTGTATGCATACTCGACGGATGGCCAGGAGTCAACATTGACAGGGGCAAGTTCACCGCTCACTGGATCGATTCAAGCTTATAGCTTTTTGGTCACGCAGCAAGCGCAAACCATTAGTTTCGCGCCGATAGCACAGCAGTTGCTTGGCACCGAACTCACGTTGAGTGCGTCGGCGAGTTCGGGATTACCATTGGTTTACACTTCTATTACTCCAGAGATTTGTTCAGTCTCGGAAGGGGTGGCGTCATTTCTTACTACTGGTGTTTGCACGCTGACAGCGGCGCAGAATGGCAATAGTGCTTACTTGCAGTCGTCAGTCTCGCAAAGCTTCCCCGTGTTGGCCGCACTGTCGATTCAGGAAGTGAGTTTACCGGCCGGAACGCTAGGCGTGCCTTATTCGGCGGCGATTGCAGCGCAGGGTGGAACCGCACCCTACCAGTGGTCGTTGGCGTCCGGATCACTGCCATCTGGACTTATCCTGGCAACAGCAACGGGAACGATCATGGGCACTCCGGGGGCCCTTGGAACATTTTCGTTCGTTGCAAACGTTTCTGACTCCAGTTCGCCTGCCCTGACTGTGAGTAAGTCGTTGACCATCACGGTGAGTCCCGCCACGCTGAAGATCGCCACCACCTCTTTAGCAGCGGGCACAGCGGGGGTGAGTTATCAGGCCACTCTTCTGGCCCAGGGTGGGACAGTCCCATATCTTCAATGGGTCGTGGAGTCTGGGTCGTTACCGCCAGGCCTGGTTCTAAATGGGGCAACAGGTACGATTTCAGGAACGCCCACCGGGGCTGGCACCGTAACGTTTGTCGTGAGTGTGTCCGATAGCGGATCGCCAGTGCAGACTGTTACGCAGTCGTTGACCGTGACAATTGGCCCGGGGTTAAGCATTAGCAGCGCGGGCTTGCCTCAGGCCACCGTTGGAATTGCATATTCAGGGAGTCTTAGTGGTGAGAATGGAACCCTGCCGTATACGTGGAGCATTGCTAAAGGGTCTCTTCCTGGAGGAATGAGTCTCAATGCCACCACTGGAGCGATCAGTGGTACTCCCGTGTCGAGTGGGGTGTTTGCGCTCTTAGTGCAGCTCACTGATGCCAGCACTCCGACTCCGCAAGTCGCCGAGCAGCTGTTCTCTTTAGTGGTCAGCGCTCCGAGTATAGGGCCGTCGGCAATTTCCTTTACAATCAACGGCGTGCCTCCAACGGTGGCTCCGGCTGCCGAGATCACCACGGGCGTACTGCAATTGAGTGCGGCGAGCACCGCAGCAATAAGCGGTACGCTAACGGTGTCTTTGAATGCAGCCGAACCTGGACTTCCCGATGGTTATGTCGGGGACGCAGGCTTCGGCGATGGCAATGGAACGAAGAGCTCAACGTCAAGCTTGGTGATACCTGCAGGGACTACGTCCGTGCAAATTCCCGGGTTTGATACTGGCACCGTGGCTGGAGAGCTGTCAGTGTCGCTCGCAATAGCAGGAAACACCGTCGCTGGTGCGAATAGCACGATTCAGCAGGCCGTCCCAACAATTGTCAGCGATAGTGTCCAAATAACGAATATCACGGCGACTGGGTTTGATGTTGAGCTTGTGGGCACGTCGACCACTCGCGACCTAGACTCTGCTACGTTCACGTTTATTCCGTCGGCAGGCTCTGGCATAGCAGGGTTATCGACATTTGTGGTTGATCTGAGATCCGCGCTGACAACGTGGTTTGCAAGTAGTAGCGGTCTAGAGTATGGTGGTGCGTTTTCCTTAGTGGTTCCCTTCACGCTCAGTGGCTCTGCGACCGCAATTTCTGCTGTAAGTGTTACGTTGACTAACTCTATTGGGACCTCCGCACCTGTGAAAGGAACTCTTTAACTTAACATCTTGGGTGTGCGATGTCATCGTGTAATCAGGCGAACGGGAGAGTGACCAATGGTCCGCTTCGGTGGGTAATCTGGGAGCAGTGTTGATGTTGATGCCAGTGTCTTTGAAAGTCATAGGCGCATTTGTGTCAGGCCTATTGTTATCGCTAATCGGCGGCGCTTATTATGTTATGTGTGCGCAACGTGGCGCCGAACTAGTAGTCAATATGCAGCGGAAGGTCCAGTTCCCTAGAAAAGAACAAGCAGAGATCGATTCAGCCTCGGCCATCATCGGAATACCGGAAGCGGTGCTGGCTACCAATGCCCCGCCCGCAAAGAACAGTCGTGCGGAGATCCTGCAGCCAAATCCCAAAGCTACGAAAAACCGGCCGTGGGATCGCACGCACACATTGGCAATGCTTCGGCCACCCGCTCCTCAGCGGTCGTCGGCACCAAAGGTACAAGTGCCGCCGCCTCGGGTGTCCCCGCGATTGCACACGATTACGATTCCTACAGGTACCGACATCGCCGTGCGCCTCATTGAGCCGTTGTCCACCGACTGCAACTACATTGGCGACACATTTTGGGCGGTGTTAGACCTTCCGATCATCATCAATGGCGTTAGTATCGCCGAACGCGGAGCGAAGGTTTCGGGCACGATCATCAAAGGGCGGGCAGGGGGAAGACTGGGGTCCGCGGCCGAACTACGTCTGGCGCTGGTTGCAATCGTCACCAGGGAAGGCCGGAGCCTGTCTATCGCGACTAACCAGTACCCACGTGTAACATCATGTGCGAGTCCCGGGAACATCATTGGTGTCATGTCAGATATCAAACGACGAGGTGGCGGAACCGAAGAGAGTGTTCTAACAGGAGTACATGCCGTCCGCGCGGGGTCGTCGACCACCGCCTATGAAACTCGTATGATATTCACATTGATGAGCCCGGTGAAAGTGAACGAATACAATTAGCCCCACGTTTCAGAACCAACCCTCAGAGGAGTTGTGGAGTTACCCTCAGCGGTGTTGACGCGACGAAGCTGTTGGGGGAACTCGCTTGGACCGTCCAGGAGTTTGAGTCGCCGGGTGCCGGACTCGCGGTGCCGATTTCAAGCATGAGTCGTTCTGACTTCGTGAACCAGTCTCCTTTTCGGAGGCTACAATCATCGTCGGCATATCCGAAGTGAGGAAGGGTTTCCCCCCGATTACCACTATCGCGTCAGCCCTTACAATACCCTTTGGCAGCGCCTCCTCCTTTGCGGTTTCGGTCGGTTGTTGGGCCACGCAAATGGCTTGCGCGAACAACCAAGCCACGAATACTGTTGATAGCCTTAAGAGTCTAACCATGCTGCGTTTGACGCTCCTCTAATTTCTCCCGACACACGAATAGCTGACCACCCCTGAAACCGCCGAAGCAAAGTTCACCGTGAACGACGACGTCCCATAGCTGATCCAGAACCGGTTTCCCGACCCCGGATCAAACTGCGGCTTCGCCACGCACTCCGGGTGGCTGCCGTATGTCCCCTGCAAAGTCCGCGTGGCCGAGGAGCTGCTCGAAAAAGTCAGCTCACCCGCATAATCGGAATTCGCGGACGTGGCCGTTCTGGCCTCTTGCGTGGCAATGTAGCCGGTCGAGTTGGAATCCGCTGAAAAGTAAGTGTTGTTAAACGGCGTTCCGAATGAGTTGGCCGCGAAATAATAATGCGTGCTGTTGGTGCTGGCGCTGAAGTTCCAATGCTTGTTTCCCTGGTCGTAAGTCACAAAGTCGTAGTAAGCCGCGTTGCCCGCTGCAATCATGGCGAAAACCGAATTGCAGGGAGAGAGGCAGCCCACCGCCAGGGCCGCGTTGTCCGGCGTGACATCCACCGTTATCGTCTGCTGAGTCGGGCCGCCCAGCCGGATCGCCGTCGGACCGCCGAAGTTGCCGCCGCCTGAATTGTAGATCGACAGCGGCGCATTGTTGGCCATTGTCAGCATGGTGTCGTTTCCCGTCAGCGGCGCGTTGTAAGTCAATCCAAATGCAGCGCCCGGCGACATGTTCGGATAATACGACTCAATAATCGTGTTGCCAAACGTGTGGTGCCCTGACGGATAGACAAACTCGGAAACCGAATCGCCCGCCGTCCAGGCCACATTGTTCGGCCCCACCGTCAGGGTGTTGGAAAGGCCGCCCGCCTGCTGCACGGAAGTCACCTCGGCAAACGGATAAAGCACATATCCATTCGCCGTGCTGGCTTTCCACTTGGTGGTGATCTGCTGAAAACCGCCGTCGCCCGTGACCAGCAGGGACGCGGATGTGGGCGATGTGGAGTACATCATGGGCCACGCAAAGTGCAGCGTGCCGGTGATGGTTTGCGTGGTGGTCGTGTAAGTGGAGCTGGTGACGTCATCCGCCGTCAGATCCATCAGGTATCCGCACACGCCGCCCGCTGAAATCACCGCATAGCTGGGATGAATCTTCGCGAAATTCGCCGTGAACGTGGTGGCCGTGACGGCCGTCGGATGCAGCATTTCAAAACTTTCCTGATCCGAAACGCAAACCAGCGAACTGGTGGTCAGCGACGACAGCGACCCAACCGTCAGGCTGGCCGGCGTAACCGTCGTCACGCCGGGAGACGAAATATTCGTCCCCAACTGCCCAATCAAGGTGGAAACCGGCCACGAAGTCCCCGACCCTGTCACCGTGGTCCCGTTGCCGGGATTGTTGATGGCCGAAATCGTTCCAGCCGATATCGTTCCGGCGCTGGTTCTCGCCAGGAAGCGGCCGGACCCTTGCGTGTTCGCGCCTTGCGTCACCGACACGGTCAGCGATGTGGCGCCGGTTGTCGGCGTTCCCGTCAGCGTGCCGGCATATTCCACGTTGCCTCCGCCAATATAGTTATCCATGGCATGGCAGCCCAAATCGCCCTGGGCATTATAGCCGCCATAGCAGGTAACGCTATTCTGCAGGCCCATGATGTTGCCAATGGAGGTGCTCTCCGTCGACAAGGCGCCATTCAGGTGCTGCCCCGGAGTGTGCGATATGTCATTGCTCAAGATGGCCGCCCAGTGCGTCTTGTTCGCGTAACTCAGGGCTGAATTCGCCTGGTTCGTGCCGCCGTCCAGTGACCAGGCGCGCAGGTAAAGGCTGGCCAGTTCGGCATTCTGCGAGGCCTTGGCATAATAATCGTAAACCCAGGCCGTGGGGCTGTTAATCAGGCCGGCCGGGTAGCCGTCGTTGTTCACAAACATCCTGGCCTCGCCATAGCGCCGGTCGAAAATCCCGATAGTGCCCGCCGTGGTGGCCGAGGCCGTGGGAGTGGTGTAGTTAAGCTGGTAGCCCGGCACCGCCTCGCTCGTCCCGTAGCCGGCGGGAACGTTTATCAAGCAGATTGCCGAGCCGCAATCCGCAATGGCCGAATTAATCCCGTTGGTGACGCCGTTGCCGTGATCCTCCGCGCTGTTGTAATCGCGCAGCACCGTGCTGTTGAACGAGCCTTTCACATCGCCGCTTAACGGGGCAACCTGTGATGGCCCGAGACGAGTCTGTGCCGCCGCCG
>Ga0209208_10006731_pt1 | contig 15807 bp, 11 predicted proteins | sample S1TSphfallax_3_FD_187694 | JGI IMG/M metagenome (GOLD analysis project Ga0209208, IMG submission 187694) | Host-associated microbial communities from peat moss isolated from Minnesota, USA - S1T2_Fd - Sphagnum fallax MG (SPAdes) (version 2) | ecosystem: Host-associated > Plants > Peat moss >...
TTGCCAAATGTTGAAGAATATTTTGTCCGAATACCTAAATTTTTATGATGAATTTTAGTGGGTAGCTAAAATTTTAAAGAGATTCTATTTTTTCTCTATTTTCATAGTATGTAGCCAAATTTGGCTAAATCATCTTTAAATGGATGATTGCCACTTTAGTTACATCACAAAATTGAAAAAATTACAATGAGAGTGAGATTTGATTTTGATAGTGGTAATAGGTTTTACTAGGGCTTGTTTTCAAGAAGTAACTGGTGTTCCCCATAGTTGATACAAGTTACAAATGGAAATTGACATCTCACAGGTGGAATCAACATGTGACTACACAACAAAATAATTACTAGGAGTTATAATTACAAATAATAATATTATGGTTTGGGGTAATATTATGGATTAAACTAGGGAATAAAATAATGAGCTTCATGGGCCATACAAGGAGAATCTTTTGACTAGGGGCATAAAGGTTGAATTTGAATAATTTAAATACCTATTTTGAGTTAACAATAATGGGAGGTCAAGTATGTAGACTTGACCAAATCCTAGACTCCAAATAATATAAAAGGATGAAAAGTTATAAGTGTTATTTGATGATTGGTTTGATAGATGGAGAATAAATGTAGATGAATGTGATTGATTATTCATCCACTTATTTTTTTCAAGTATATAAGGGGTAGAGATTGGAGCTTTTAGCTCATAATTTGCATTCAATAATTTCATGTTATTAGTTGGATTAATACTTGTAGAAGTATCATATGTGAATAGGAAGCCTTGAAAAAGTAAAATGTGGAGATTATTGTGAATACCATTGTGAAAACTTTATAGTCTTTGGTGAATGATCCCCATAAAGGAAGGAGAGTCTTTTTATAAAAAAATGTGTTCTTCTTTGTGTTAAGTGCATGTGATGAACTCCTTTGGGGTGTAGTTCTCATATAAAGATTTGACTTTAGATGATTGGGTGATCCTATCCCAAAAGAATGTAAAGTCTCATGTTGGAAATCATGTGAATGACAAATATTGCAAGTGTTGTTTTGAAGTATGTTTGATAGTCTACCTATGTGCTAGAAGGATTAATCAAAAATTAATTTTCATAGTTCTGGACCCTTACTAGGCTACATGACCACTTGGAAAGAAACCTAAAAAAGTACATGAATAAGACACCAAAACAGATTGCATCGAGCAAAGGAAAAAAATTCCATCAGTTCCCTTTTTCGGCCTTTTTTGGTCTCCATATGTTGTGGAAAGAGGAGTCTCCAATCTTCAGTATACAAATGTCGACTCCATGTCTCACTATAATACTTTGTTAGTTGGCAACAGCTGCAATGTTCAAGAATATTGCTAACACTTGACAATAATTGTCAGCCAATCAGGTATGGTTTAAAATTTTCCCAATTGACACTTGTTGGGTGATCTATGGCAAAAACAATCACTTGTATACCACTTGGTCAGGGAGGATTGGAAGGTCCAACCCTTCCCTATCCCATGATGGTACAGGTGGAATGAATGCACAACTTTACAACCACAAAGTGCATATCCCTTCAAGCATCCTATTCCCGAAGCTTTCTGTAACCAGCTGTGATTCTAACTTGTAAATACTAATTCCTTGTTCAAGCATACATTGAAACTTGGAGAAGGGACAAGCAGTGGTTTCTCTCTAACCAGCTGTGATTCTAACTTGTAAATACTAAGGCCTCATTCAAGCATAGATTGAAACTTGAAGGAGGCACAAGCACTAGTTTCTTTGGTGGTGAGTTTTTTGCAAAATTGTAACTTAAAAAATTTGAAAGGAATATCCTGTCACAGATTCTCTGCTTTTAGGAAAATTTCACCAAGTTTTTGAGGAAAGAAAAAAACTTGAGGAAACATTTTGGACACAGTTCTTAGTTCTGGGGTAGTTTTGGGACAGTTTTCCCAGATTTTTTTACAGTATGGACAATCTTCTCCAAACATGTTCCTGCAAAAATCTTTTTTGAGATAATAACTGAGACAAGAGAACGATGTGTTTTAAACAAATTTTAAAGCATTTTTGTGTGGTCTCCTTTGAAGAAAGTTCTCCAGGCTACCCAAGGAGGTGAGAACTAGTATGACCCTGCCTGAATGACACTTTATCATCAATCTTTAGGAATGGAGAGGGTGTCTGTAGCTTTGTGATTTATTGAAGAAAAGGTGAACTGAAATTGCATTCGCCCGACATACACGTTGTTCCTGCACTTTGTTCCTTTTCCTCAATTTTCCCCTTTTGCTATCAACTTCCCAAAGCAGTTGCAAGTTGTGTGAAGGCAATAAATGGGAGCCAGACTAAACCAACCGTCACCAGGGCACTTGAGGGATAGATGATAGGTGGACAGAAAAGTGTTTTCCACTGGGTTTTAGAGGTGGACAGGAAAGAGTTTTACACTAGTTTACAGTTTTCGAGTTAACCACAGTAGTTAGCTCAGGATTCCGTTTCTACAACCTACTTACTAATAACCCACCTCGCCACTAGCCCTTACCTATGTATTAACCATTTACATCCATTTACTTACTTGGTAGCCACCTACGTAGAGGACCTACTCTGTACTTGGTAGCAACCTAGTATCCTACTTACCCATGTACAGGACCTACTTTGTACTTGGTAGTCACCTAGTACCCTACCTACCTACATAGAGGACCTACTCTGTACTTGGTAGCCACCTAGTATCCTACCTACCCATGGAGAAGACCTACTCTGTACTAGGTAGCCACCTATCTACCTACCTAGAGGACCAAGAATGCACCTGGTAGCCACCTAGTACCCTAGCTACCTAGGTAGAGGCCCTACTCTGTACTTGGTAGCAACCTATCTACCTACCTAGAGGACTGAGCATGCACTTGGTAGCAACCTAGTACCCTAGCTACCTAGGTAGAGGACCTACTCTGTACTTAGTAGCCACCTAGTATCCTACCTACACATATGTGGAGGACCTACCCTGTACTCGGTAGCCATCTATCTACCTACCTCGAGGACTGAGAATGCATTTGATAGCCACCTAGTACCCTAGCTACCTATATAGAGGACCTACTCTGTACTTAATATCCACCTAGTATCTTACCAACCCATATGTAGAGGACCTACTCTGTACTTGGTAGCCACCTATCTAGATACCTAGAGGATTTACTCTGTACTTGGTAGCCACCTAGTATCCTAACTACCCCTGTAGAGAACCTACTCTGTACTTGGTAGCGACCTACCTACCTATCCAGAGGACCTCTCCTGTTGTTACAAGTTACAAAGGTTACCAAGGTGGAAAACTAAGTTGGGGTTCATGCACAACGAAGACCATAATAGACTTCCAGTGGATGAGAATTATTGGTGGCTGTTGACTGAGAAATAGGTAGTAGGAAACCAGGAAGGTCAGAATCTCTGAGTTATGTACCTTCACGAGAGCATTGTCAACCCTGTGCAACAAAAATTAAGGCATGTTTTGTGTGTGCTTTTCTGCCAGAGCATGTGAACTCCCAGTTCTGACAAGATCATAAAGTTGAGTCAACTGAAGTTCTGAGTTGGAGTCCAGTTGCACAATTTGTTAACAGACGGCGCAGTGCTGATTTAGGAAACCGCAACAAAGGAAAATAGAAAATTGCTTAATTTGGTAATATGGGAGTCAGAGACAGCAGTATGTGAGTCAGAAAGATGGGTGTGAATTGCTTCACCAAATCAACCGCGGGAATTTTAGTCACCCATTTCAACCACAAAGAACAAGAACAACACATCTGCTGCTCTCTTCTCTTCTCTTCTCTGCTTCAAGAAGAACCCACTAAGTTAGTGGGTATCTTGTTTGTAAAAAGCATTTTCTCCACTAGAAGTGCTCACTCAGGCAAAATAACAGCTAAGGTAAGAATCTTCAAAAACAACCAATGGATGCAAAATAAGTCTAGTTTTATTTATGTGCGCAAATGAACAATGAGGTCAGTGAAGATCAAATTCCTCCATGTATGAACATTTCCATCTGACCTGGGCTACAACGATAATTGCTCCAACTAAATAAAACCCATTTTCAACAAATGTGCATTTTACCTTTTGTTTACTATAGATTTACCCATGACTTTTAAAAGGTATTTGGTAGCTGTGGCCCAGCTGCCAGGATTTCCTTGGTGAGCTTACTGTCATTGCCCACCTTGTAATCAGCATACACGTCAAAATTCTTCTGGAAGAGGCCTGCCAACTTCTTCAAAGTTTCATTGTAGAGTTTCTTGTCTGACCACTGAAACACACAAACAAATTAGCATGAGGTCAGGTCAGATACATTACTAAGAATTTCCTTCCCTTTCACTTACAGATAATGCATTTGCAAGTTCAAAGACCAACTGGTTGAAACACTTGCTTATTTGACCAAGCTTCCCATGTGTAATATTTCTGAGAGACAACAGACATATTCCAGAGCACAGAGCTCCTCTGGTCCTTCACAAGCCATGGTTTTCAGCCTCATGTCACCTACCGAGTTCTCAGGGTGTAGGACTTCAGTTGGCACTCCTTTAACCTGAGTTGGAACAGCCAGGTTGAAAATAGGAGTTTCTTCAAACTGAGCATTCAACAGAGATCCATCATGAATGGCATTGATAATCTTCCGAGTATATTCAAGCTTCATTCTCTTGCCAACACCATAGCTGCAATACCAAGTAACAACAAAATGAATTGATTCAATCAGTTAGCCACCTCAATTATTACAAAACAAATTGTAACATGTATAGGTTGAAGTGGATCAATTTGATTCTAAATTGGTGAAGTTGACACTACCTTCCTCCAGACCAGCCGGTATTCACCAACCATGCAGTTGCACCGTGCCTCTTCATTTTGTCAGCTAACATAGCAGCATACTTGGTTGGGTGAAGCATAATGAATGCTGCTCCAAAGCATGCTGAGAATGTAGCAGTTGGCTCCTTAATGCCATCTACAGTTCCAGCAATCTAAGAAAAGGAAACAGCATTAGTTGAGGATTAAGAACTTCAGCTTGAGCAAATAAATCATAAGAGCTAAAACATGTCCAGCACGAACACAAGACACATGCAAGAGCTGTGTCAACATCTACAATTCAAATGCGAACACCCTGGGTTGTTTTGTATACAGAGAAAAATATGTAGTATCAAATTTGCCTCAGAATAGCAGCATGGCTGAACCAATGATTTGAGACCATACCAGGGCAGTGTAACCACTGATGAAGTGATACATGGTCTGTGCCATTGTCAACTTGCTTACTGGTGGCAAGACACCAAAAGCATCACAAGCAAGCAGAATGACATTCTTGGGATGAGGCCCCACACATGGTATCTTGGCATTTGGAATGAATTCAATGGGATATGCAGCCCTTGTGTTCTCTGCCAACAGGATAGGACAAAGAACACAATCAGTAGAGGACCAATTCCTTCACTTCATTCTCACCACAGCAGATTAATAACCCTTACTTGCAAGACTGTGGATTCACCTCCAATTTACTCTTAACAAGGCAGTAAATCAAGATGGTACAGGTAAATACCAGTGACAGATTTGTCCATGTAATCCACATCCCTGTAGTGCTCCTCAAACACAACATTCTCCAGCACTGCCACAGAAGAGATAACTTGTTCAATGGGAGAAATGGAAAAGTCGCAACAGAGGGTGCAACAGATGAATTTCCTAATAGAGAATGGGGTTGACAGCACTGGAGAGTAATCTCCACACTGAAGCAAGCAAAACTATGGAAAGCTTTCAATTGCTATCATCTTGCACCCTGTAAATACTGCAATTACCAGTTCCAAACTTGATTGCGTTCCAAATTTCTGGTTCCTTTTCCTTGGACAGGTCTATGCACTTGGCGTAGCAACCTCCCTCAATATTTGAAACACCATTCTCACTCCAGCCATGCTCATCATCTCCAATCAGATAGCGATTCTCATCAGTTGAGAGTGTGGTCTTACCAGTCCCTGCCATACCAATGTTGCAATTAGCCATGATTGTTCTCATCTCCATATTTTAGGGGACTTTTAACCACTCAAGCATGGGAGCTTCTCATTCATTTCCAACAATACCTGATAATCCAAAAAACAATGCGACATCCCCTTCCTTTCCCATATTGCAGCCTGAATGCAATGAAAGAATTCCTCTTTTTGGCATCAGGTAGTGCATAACACTGAAGAGACCCTTCTTCATCTCTCCAGCATACTGTGTCCCCAGAATCACCATCTCTTTGCGTTTCAGGTTCACATCTATGCTAGTTGAGGATGTCATGTAGTGTGTATATCGATTGCAAGGAAATTGACCAGCATTGTAAATTGTGAAGTCCGGAGTCCCAAAATCCTCCAGCTCTTCAGGTGTAGGGCGGATGCACCTGCCATCCATATTCTTAATGCCACCGAGACATGAAACACAATCATACAAGGACCGGATATCATCTCCCTCTAGAACTGGGCTAGAGGGAGCTCTTGCGGAGTGGGCGGCAGATCCTTTTGACTTCCACCAAAAAGGCAAGACCTTGAAGTGCCAAATACCTTTTTTGTGAACAGTGAACATCAAAGTGACCGAATATTGAGTGCAATGTCAGTGGATTCATACCAGACATTGCTGAAGAGGAGACACATGGGGTTAAAGATCTAGAGTTGTGGGTACTCACATGTTGTGCATGAAAAGTGAATGATAAGCACGGGCAGATATGATCCGAACTTTGATGCGATTCTCCACATCCCAGTTCAAGAACTGATCATTGACAAACACCTGTGTCCAGACATAACAGCAGAAAAGGTGGGAAACTAGAAAGAAATTGAGGTAAGACAGTCTGGTTCTGGATCAGGCCCAACTTCCATCACCCAATATTAACAGCAAGTAGGTTCTGCAAGGTAAATCATGGAGAACAACATTTTTGTCTGAGACGTGGACATTGCCTAGTACCTTCTCAAGAGAATTCAAGTAGTCAACTGCTCTCTCACGGTTGACCAAGAATGTCTCCTCATCCATCTCTATGTTTGGAGAGCCCCTGCATATGACAAAGAATGATTAGAGGAACTCTGAGCCTCTTACACTATTGTAAGAGAATCTCCAATGAAGAAATAACTGGCTACAGCAAGGTTGAAATATGTTAAAACAATTTGCACTTACTTTCCCCACCACAGATCATCCTTTGAGGTCTCTTCCTTGACAACTCGTTTGTCCTTAGGAGATCGACCGGTTTTAGCACCAGAGAGAGTGGCAAGAGCTCCCGTGGATGTAATGTATGAGCCTTTCTCAAACTTGATGGCTTGCTCATAAAGCTCTGCACACCACAGAACTGCTTTGTCAGAACACTCATCACCCAACTACACACAGGAAAACTGTCACATATTGAAACAAGCAGTAACCATAAAATAGGTTATACCAATAGCATAAATCCTTTCTTAAACCACACCGTCTGATTACATGAGGAAAATGGTGACTCTAAAGTAAGAGAAACAGGGGAAGGTCTGGAGATGATGTAACAAGCACAAGAGAGTACTGTTAAACCAGCAGACAGAAGATCAAAGGGGTATGTACTAATGGACTTCAAGCTAGTGCATTCAAGACATTCCAAAGCACATGAATATATTGCAAGCAAAATAAGCAGAGCTCATGAACTCAAATGGGCCAATCGGATTTAAACAAGACTTGTAGATGAGAGCACATACCTGCAGGAGACAGGTTATAAAGGACATGGGTGAACTTCAGTGCGCTGTCACTCATATCAAGTCTGGGAGGACCCACAGACTTGGGAGGGGACCTCTTCCTTGAGGGATCGCCTTTGATGACTTGAGGTCCACTTTCTCGAGTCAATGATGCCAATGATGCACTAGAGAGCGAGAGAGGCCACCATAACATTGATGAAATCAGAACATTGAGAACTTGCCATGCTCACTTAGTCCCTCAAGAGTAGATCTGCCCATGAAGTAAGTGCAAAAGCAGCAAGGCATCAGTACCTGATGGATTGCAGCTGCTGCTTTTGGCGATCTTCTTCACTCATATACGTTCTTGGGGTGCCGCTCCTGGGAGTTGAAGGATTCTGAGGCGTGGATGGAGCCGACGCCTTTTTCTTCTGCAAAGCGTGCAGTTCCTCCACATTCTGGGCCTTCACAGGAGCCGTCGTATCATCTTTGCAGACCTCTCTAGGTGCGGCCTTTGTACTGATTTTCGCCAGTCCATTTGGGCTAGCGAACTCGAACTCGCCATTTTCAGTCCCATTTGATCCCATCTTGTACTGTGAGACGAAATGTCTGCAGTGTGCATCAGGGGTAGAAACAGAGACAAATATGAGCTTCTGTAAAACATTACAAAACAACAACCAGGAAAGCCCGTAATTCCGATCACAAAGGGCGCAAGAGACGCTCCTCGATGGTATAACAGGCACAGAGTGCGGACGAGGACTGCAAGCGCGGCGAGAACAACAGTACAGAATTGCACAGACACATCGGAGTTCAAATAGGAAGAAAGGACATGCACGAGATCTAACCGCATCCAGACAGCTTGCAACACAAGAACATATATATAAACAACATGGATAACATGCAGCTGCAACAATGTCAGTTATAAAACAAGCTACAATCAAGGGAAAAATTGCAGAAAATTCTGATCCACCGTAAAACACAACTTCCAGAAAGGAAACACACCGAATCTGATTATATTGCGAAAAGCTGAAGGGATTAAGCAGGCGACCGTACGAATCGCAACAGCAACGAATGCGACGTAACTACAAACCAAGTTACACGGAACCACGAAGACTAATCAGAGAAACAAGCACGCAAGGTAAAGAATGTGCACGGCAAAGAATGTCCCTTGCAACAAACAACGACAAGAACAACAACAACGCTGACAGTACTTTGTCTCCTGAACACAAAAAAACAGAGCAAACGTCCGTAGAGAATTCCTTAGTGCCGTAAGCATAGACACCAAGAAAGAATCCCGATCAGAGTTCTTCGCCGCAAAACAGGAAAACGTAGATGAATCTACGGAGAAAATCTAGCAATTTTTTTTGCAAAAGGAAGCGTAAGTCTAAGAAAACACACAGGCACACTCAACGTCGGGACTTGGCACGCGGAACTCACCAGAAAACACGACTCAGAGCACCGAATCGCGAACGGAAAAGCTCCACAGAACGCTCAGAAGAAGGGGAGCATGAGAGACGCGTCTCTCAGAGATTGAGAGAAGCGATAGAGGAGCTACAAGGGTTCGAAACTCTGGTGAGCAAACCGCAAACAACACGCAACGGAGACGGAGAAGAGAAAGAGAGAGAGACAGAGAGAAGAGGCTGTCTTGCGGTGGGGCTTTTGAAGGAATCGCGCAGTAAAGATTCATTTTTCACTCCGGTGAAAGTTAAATCGGCAAGGTGAAATACTTTTCACTTTTGACTGCCACGTGGGAAAGGTAAGATGCAACGTAGATAAGAATGCCGGTACTTTGGCGTCCCGAGCGGCGCGGCCCGCGTCCACTTTTTACCTTTTACCTATTTACTATTTACCATCCTTGCTTCTTTTGCTTTTACGTCTTTTCTTTGTGACTAAATGACCGAGCCCCCCAAATAAGTAACTATAGTGTAAAGAATGTTTTTGGACTGACCTAAGAATTATTTTCAGTCTGCCCATTTCCGGCCATACTGATCCCTCAACGGCACATTGTACATTATGTTAATCGATTTGAGGAATCAGATTCTGAGAAATATGTACTTAGCAGATTCTGTTTCATAATATCTAGATAGAAGATTTTGAATGTACATTTTGAGTTTTCAAGATCAAATTTCTGAAAACCTTTCCTAGAATTTACAAAGAAAATTTGCTTCAATTTCCATCTGTCGTTTAGTTGTAGTTTGAAAATCATAAGGATGTGAAAATGAGATGAAAATGCATCCAATTAAAACCATTAACCTTGGAATATAGTATTATTATATCATTTAACTAGGAATATTCCATCTTAATAGTTTTATGAGATACTAGTTGTAACTCCTAGGAATTTTGTATATTAATGATTTTTGGCATGTTAAGTCTTGATTATTAACACCACAATGGACAATGGAAATGCAATGGAATTTTAAGAGCTGCCCAAACTCCTCTCCCATCCTCCCTGTCCTCATTTGCAGGTACCCATTACTCTTATTTGTGTTTGTTATGTCCCAATTCCTCTAAATTCAATTTGTCATCCATTAGGAGCTCTTAGCTTGTCCTAGCTCAGTTTTGTAAGTAGGTAGGCTAGTGGGTACTTAATTGGATTCCAGTTCTTCATTTTTCATTTGTTGTGGTTGCAAGGTCTTAGCTTTGACTCGTTTCATTCCATTGTTGCCAGGGTTTTCTTTTCTCTTTTTTCAATTTTGTGACATTGAAATTTTGGCGAACTTTTTTTTCAACAAATTTAGTCATATTTACACTGGAAAAATGAAAAAATTCCAAACTTTATGGTAAAAAAAATAAACAAAGTTTGCCAAGGAAAAAAAAAACGGATTGTTGTGTCTTGTTGGGTGTTGCCTCTTCATCACCTTTCTTTTTCTTTTTCTTTTGTTAGACTTTGAAGTGTGCATGTAATAGGGTTGTAACTTGCGGATCCTCCCTTTGATTTTAAAAAAATTGTGTAAAGTATTGCCAGGCTTTTTTCTTTGTATTCGAAAAAGTACCTCCCCACACTGAAGAGACCTTTTGCCCACAATAGGTAGTTCTGCCACATGTCAAGTTACGTTGGGGTAAGAACCGACAGTCTATGAGACACGGTGGATAATCAATCTGGAACTGACAGTCTCCTTGTTTCCTTGGAATAAATAAAGTTGAGCAGGTTCATTTATAGGCCTAGAGTCAAAAAGTAAGTTATGGTGCAATTGAGAGGTCCGGGGTGGCAGATTATGCCATTTTCTTGACCACATTATTATATGACGTAATGTTCCAGTGATGTTTCTACACTCATAACAGTGACCAAAATCTATCTCAAACATGAATTTTTCTTTAAGAGTTGAATCTGCCACTCCAGAGCTTTAATGTTGTGGAATGGTCTCACCCTCCATCTACTGGCCTCAACACTACACCCCTCAAATTAAAGGGAGGGCTATGGGAGCAGGCTTTTACCTATATTTTTGGTTTCTGGGCAATCTAGCCTTGATGTGGTTTGGTGAATCTAAATTCTTGATGCTTTCTAAAAGCTTGAAAATTGTGTGAGTTTTTTGTGTTTCAAAAATTTAAAAACCTTTTAGTTTAGCTACTTTTTGTAGCAAGAAACACTTGGAACAATTCCATATGCCAATCCTAAGGTGTTTCTCATCACTTGGGTCAGCATGAACAAAAAAAACTCAAAAATAGGAGATGGAATCGTGGCCAATAATTCAACCCAAAAAATGGCCATATGATGTGCCTTCCAAACCAATAACTATCCAATAATGTTGAACCATTCTTTCCATTTTAACATTTGAGTGATTAAGAAAATTATTCGTCAGGTTTACCAATCCACCTAGTCCAAACGTAACAAGTCTTTCTCTTTTCTAAAACATTTTTTTAAAAAAAAGAAAAAAGGAAAAAAAAAAGTCCATATCCAATTTCCTTTACCTGGGTCCCTTTTTTCTTTCACAAGTAATAATATATACTTATTTAAGGGCAGCTGTCCAAACCTATCCCACTATGTGGGACCTCGCTAGGGCTGTGTACATGCATGCATTAACGTTGGAAGGGCACTTTTCACCCCTTAAAGCACCCCCTGCAGAATTTTTTCATTTAGTTGTCTCTGGAGGACACGTTATGAAGTGGAATCTATCCTCCAAAAATGATGGGGCATTTTCAAAAAATGAAAAGCTCACTCCATTGGGCATTTTGCTTTTTGAAATGTAACAATTGTTTTGTTTTTTGAAATTCATTGCCTCTCTTTTTCTTTTTTCTTTTCCTCAAGATAACTGGCGAATAAAAAATAAAATAAACTTTTGCCGGTGCTTTACGCAAGGTGATGGATGGCCTCGGACTGGGGAATTCCCAATAATAAGCATCCCCTCTTTTGGGAAGTCTTTGCTCCAAGGGCATTACACTCGACATAATCAAGAAAGTCACAAATAGTAAAAATGTTTCAACTAGATTCTGCATTTTTTTCTCTAATTTTTCATTTGAAGAAGGGATGATTTTTTGTTGGAAAAATGTGTCTTTCCACAAAATAAATTCAATGATGAAATCATCCAAATTAATATAGGGAGGATTCTTCATATAGTCGTTTGTTTTGACAATTCCACACAAAATGTTGAACACCATTCGAAGAATTATGCAAAAATTAACATCATAATCACAAACGACAAAAAATGATGAGCAAATTTTCAATACCTTCTACACCAATTTGCATCCCATTTTTTTAATTATTGAATTTGAAGTGATTTCAATTACATCTCAACTCAATCAAATTTGAATTTGAATTCAATTCAAATTGCATGTAATGCCATTCAATAGTTTTTCTTGAGTGGAACTTAATTTTCAAAAAAATCAACTCAATTTTTATCATTTCATCATCATTTAGATCTGAAAATTGAAGGGTCAAATTCAAAGGAGGTACTTGGGGCAACCCTTTTTGGCAATCCATCAATTACCAATGGCGATGGACCAATCACTCAACCTTGAATCAACAAAGGCCCTCCTCAACTTAGGTTTAGTTGGATACCCTACATAAAAAACCTATGAGATAACTCCAAAAGGGCTTGGAAACAAATGAGGCTCGCAAGGATCAAATATGAAGGAGCAAGTGCTACAGCTAATAGTTAGTCCTCCATGCCATCCCATGGGATCCTAGGGCTCTCCAAGTCCAACTAAACATTGGTGACTAGGTGAATCCCCTAAACAATGAATTCACCACCATCCCACAATGGATTTACAAAGTAGGGGGCGTGCATGCCAGTTTGGTGGAGGCTATGGAGTTCAATGCTCCATCCAATTGGTGCCCTTAACCCTGACAACCACCACTCTTGTGAAATTGGTAATTGCCAACCTTAAACATATCCAAACTTGTTACCACAAGACTGCAAGAGACCACAAAACATTCCCAATCATGGACCATTCAACAACCAAGAAACTCAAATCTTTGGATTCACAACAAGGGCTCTGGCCAAAAACTCTCATGGGATCTTTGGGAATGGCAATGGAGTGTGGATTCACAACAATGGGCTTAAACTCCTCAGATACACATCCTAGATAAGAGATTCACTCAAGGCCACCAGAACTCTACAATGATGTTGGAACAATCACATAGGTTTAGCTTAAACTTGAAAACACTACTTCGAATTACTCAATCATTTGTGTGAAAACTTAAAACTTAAAATTTTATTGACACTTCTACAACTGACCTTCAACAATGATTTCCCAATTGGCTCCTGGTTACCAAAAAAATGAAACTTAAAGTTTATTACATGTTGTTTAACAATTAATGTTTAAAACCCATTGTAATGCTTACATACTTGACTACCCTTTTATCCAATTTGCCTAGTAAGCTTTCCACAAAGTCTGGAACAAATGCAAGGTGCCAAATGGGCTGGTGAACATTTGGATGGAAGTGCTGTTAGGCAATACTTTCATTCAAATTGAGGATTCTCACACAACAATACTTAGATGCTTTCATATTTGAGCAACAATCACTTGACATCTTGAGAAGTTTCAACACCGTTGTGGGCACTAAAAGATGTGGCTTAATATTCTAAATCAATACCCAAATAACCATGTGCTTGAGAGTGCACGGATTTTGACCATCCAAGTTGGCATTGCTACCTAGCATGTTCTTTAGAAAGATAGAGAATCTAGACTCCCTAATATTCAAGTTCAACTCAAAGAAAACTTTAGGGATATTTGACTTTTTAGGAACATATTTGGTGAGAAACAGGATTCATTAGATGGATCCTCTTTCCTGCATTGTATCTCATGGACCTAAATCAAATGAAAAGGTATACCTCCCCCTCCCGACTTGGTATTGCTACCTAGAACGTGCTTTGAAAAGATAGAGAATCTAGACTTCCTATTCAAGCGCAACTGAAAGAAAACTTTAATAATAACTGACTTTCTAAGAACATATTTGGTGAGAAGGAGGATTCCATTTGGTGGAACCTCCTTCGAGCATTGTATCTCATGGACCTAAATCAATGAAGGGGGTGTGTCTCACCCTCCAGGCTTGGCATTACCATCTAGCATGTGCTTCGAAAAGAAAAAAAAATCTAGACTCCTTAAAATTCAAGCTCAACTCAAAAAAATTATAATAATATTTGATTTTGTAGGAACATATTTGGTGAGGAGGAGGAGGATTCCATTAAATGGAACCTCCTTCAAGCTTTTTATCTCATGGATCTAAAATCTACGAAGGGGTGTGTCTCCCCCTCTGGGCTTGGGTTCTCCCTCTGGCTCTCCTTTCCTTTTGAAGTATTCCCCAACTCTGTTTCTATGTCAGGCACTTAAGAAAATACAAAATCGCCTTTGTTACCCAACTGAGCACTGGAGGCAGGATGGGTTTCCGTTTCACCAAAGTAAATCATATACGAAATACAGGCACATCCCCCTTCCAAGGTTCAGCATTTTAAATTCAAAGAGATAGTATACTAGGCAAGTCTCTTGAACAATATGTGTTGTGAGGACCTAGGTCATCATTAGTCTGTTTAGGGTTTTTTTTTTTGGTGTTGTTGGGGTGGGGTGGAGAGAGAGAGAGAGATTGGAAATTGGAACCAGTGCATTTTTTGAGTTTCCTAATGTAGGATGATTTGCAAACACCCCATATAAGATTTATAGTCAATTGGTGAAAAGTTCCAAGAAAACTGATGAAACACGCCCCCAAAACTAAGAATTGTGTTGAAATTAGGGTTCTGTTTTGTTTTGTTTTTTCAAAAAGCACAACCAGGCTATTTTTTCCCCCAAATTCCTCAAGTAGGTCCACTGGCAAGGATCTCCAGCATTAAATGGTGACTGTCGTAGGTGGGTTCTAGCATTTTAACAAAAGTGGTATTACAAGTGGTGACCTAGGAAACGCCTAGGTCTAGATGTGACTAATTTTATTTTATTTTCAGAAAATGGCGAAAGAAAATCCTAAAAATCATTAATTTTTCTTTCTTTTTCATTTTCTGGAAAAACAATTCGCCACAAAAAAAACACTGATGTGGTTATGATAATTTGTTTCAAATATAGTGATTAACTATTGAATATCATTGCTTTTGACACTATACTTTTAATCCTTAAATTAATTACATTGAACAAAATTCTTACCGTATACACTTTTAGAATCCCTTTAGATTTTACTATCATAAATGCCTTTGTGAAAATGCTTTGAATATATTTAAAACTCTATTGATTGTTTATAGTATTTTTTTTCTTAAAATTTCTGATAGGATATTTGAAATTTCAGAGGTCCATATGTCAAATGCCAATTAATTAATTGTCGTTCTTCATTTTGAAATGTTCCCGACTTATGTAAATATTTGTTTACCCTATGTTTTACAAACTTATAGCGGCATGGTATGTACAGGGCAAATGATATTTACTCCTGCCCTTATCCTGAAAATTGGGTAAGAGTTCATCATTTACCTTTACTCTTACCCGGACTGAGAATTTTGCTTAGCTTTATACCCTTACCCAGTTTGAAAATTTTAGTAGTACCTGACTGATATATACATTATAGATTTATTTTAAACCCTTATCCAGCTGATATATTTTAGAAGCTTTTTTACCCGTATTTGATTGATAAATCAAAATTGATATACCCGCCCAACACTGGCTAACACTTAGGTCCCACTTTAGATGGGTCCAGGGTCTTAAATTCCTAGGAATCCATATGGACTCATTTGAAGCAAATTGAATCCTTGAGTTGGACCCTGCCTTGGCCTAGCTTGCATCTTGGTTCTTCAA
>Ga0209208_10006732_pt1 | contig 15804 bp, 11 predicted proteins | sample S1TSphfallax_3_FD_187694 | JGI IMG/M metagenome (GOLD analysis project Ga0209208, IMG submission 187694) | Host-associated microbial communities from peat moss isolated from Minnesota, USA - S1T2_Fd - Sphagnum fallax MG (SPAdes) (version 2) | ecosystem: Host-associated > Plants > Peat moss >...
ATATATATATATATATATATATATATATATATATATATATATAGATATATGTATATTTATTTAAAATTTTAAAATTCACACTTAATAAGATTAGCAATTCTTTTGGAAATTTTAAACTATAAATCAAATTAAAATTTCGAAAATTTTGGGGGAATTTTTTTTTTCCCTTTCCCCAAATGGTTTATAGGTATTACAATTGTTTTATAAATGAAAAACCCTGATAGGTAGGTAAGTAACAACCGACACGCTCTTCTTATTTCTTTATTTATTTATTATTTTGTTGTGGTGGTGTGGGGTGGGGGGGGAGGGGGGAGGGGGAGGAGAGGTGGGGGACAGTAAGAGAGTAGGTGTCAGGAGCCTAGTAGTAGGTACCAAAAGAAAAGAAAGTCAGTGAGGCTTTTTCCCTCTTGCCTTCCACTTCTTTTTCTTTCTTCTTTCTGATTCTTCTTCTGCTTCTTCTTCTTGGTCTTCCAATTCTTTATTGTTGTTCTTGTTTCTTCTTTTCGTGGCTGCGAGTTTTTCTTCCCCCTCACGCCTGTTTTACTGTTCTTACTGGGAGTTGTTGATAAGGAGCTTGGCCTTTCTTTCTTCTGCGTTTGTTTTCCGCTTTCTTTTCCAACCTCGCCTGCGTTGCGTTTTGCACTCGCTTCTGCTTCTGCTGCTATTGTTGCCGTTTTCTTGCTTTCTTTCTTTTTGATTTGATTTTTGTTTTTGTGTGAATTTTTTTTTTCCTCTTTTTTTTTGGGAGCAAGTGGGGGGAGACGGGTGGTGGAGTTTTGTGTGTGTGTGTGGGGGATCTTTGTTTTTGCGGTGGTTTTTGTCGCTGTTTTGAGGTGGATGATGATTGTGGGTTTGTTGCCATTTCTCCTCTTCTTCTTCTTCTTCTTCTTCTTCTTCTTGGCAGCATTGGTGGAGTTTTGGGTATGCTAGCTTGTTGAGTGTTTTTCTTTGTTTTGTTGTGAGTTTTTTTGGTCTTGCATTCTGGTGAAATTTGGGCGTTCTAGCAGCAGAAGAAGGAGGAGGAAGAAGAAGAAGAAGAAGAAAAAGAAGACGAGGAGAAGCACAATCGTTTCAGCTCCTGGGCACTGTTTCCTCCCTCCCTCCCCAATTGATGCAAACACCTCGTTTGTTTGTTTGTTGTCTTTGGTGAAGAAATTGGAGCAACAAAACCGCCCCACTCGCTGTGGTTCTCGACTCTCTTCTGTTGATGCTCAGTTGCGCCATTCAGGGACTCGAAGAAGGGATTGTGCATTCTACAAAGGAAGGAAACAGACCCACAGACAGGCACAGACACAGAAACACAGACAGAGACAGAATTCTTTCTCTTGAGCTGAATCGAGAACAACAACACCAACAACAACTAGGAGCACTTCGTAAATGCAAACCCATCATCTCCCACATATCACCTCTCACTACTGTTGCTGTAGTACTAGTTGTTGCTGCTGCTGCAGCAGCAGCAGCATTGGGTTGAAGAAGAAAGCTCCGACGATATTCTTGAGTTGTTGAAGCAATTGGCGACCCTGGAGCTTTCAGGACTGGAGCTCATGGCAATGGGGGGGGCGCACGAGAACGAGCTTGACAGGCTGATAAGAGCATTGGGCGAGGATAATGTACCATTGGGTTCACAACAACAACAACAACTGTTTGTGAACCCTCCTCCTCTGCGAGAGGTGAACAACGCCTTCTTGATGCAGCAGCAGCAGGGACAGGGAGGATTTGCGAGCTTTGCGGACGAGCTTCTTCTCCATCCTCTTGCAGTGCCATCGCCCACAGCTCAATGGCACAACCTCCTCCTCAGCAGCAGCAACAGCAGCAGCAGTGATCATACAGCAGCATCTGGCGGCGGCTCTGGACCTTCTTCATCGGCGGCGTCTTTGCCTTCTTCCACTGGTTTCTTCTTGCACCAGCTTCAGAACGAATTGCTCTCCGACCCCATCGCTGATTTCTCCTCTGCCTCCGCCGCTTGGGGCTTTGGGGATAACCAGATCACGCCCAGAATTGGAAACTTTGGTCAGGCCAACTATGATGCAATCCAGGAGCTTCTGAATACACCCATCTCCTCCACTGTTCTTCCGAGCTCGAGGAATCAGCAGTTCGCGGCGGGGCATCATCAAGCTCCTCTCCTAGGTCAGCAGCAACAGCAGCTGGTTGATGATGCAGACTTTTACAACACGCGGCAGGCGGCTTCTTCTTCCTCTTCGCAGCAGCAGACGATGATGCAGCAGCAGTTTCATTCGCCTTCTCCTCCGCCAAGTGCTGTGGGATCATTGTCTCCGGTCTTGACCTCTCCATCTCCTTCTTCCATGACCACCACCACCCATGGAGGACGCCGCTCGCCATCTCCAGCTCGTCTTCCTGCCTCTGCAGCTTCCACTCTTCCTAGTACACCCAATTCTTCGTTTTCTTCCGGCTCCTTCAGTGATGGACCTGAGGATGATGCCTCCAAACTTCCAGCTTCCTCCTCCGCTGCTGCTGCTGCTGCTGGCCCCTCTGCAAGCACCAGCAAGAGGAAAACCCCCGACCGAGCTATGGACGAGAGTGAAGAGATTCAATCCCCAGAGCTCAAGAAACCGTAAGTGTGCAAAAACCCAATGCAAGAATTTCTGCAAAATGCCCATAGATTCTTTGGCTGACGTGAAGCTCTTGTTGTTTCTTTGGCTATCGTGACAATGTCTGAATTTCTTGGTTGCATGCGAGCTCCATGAGAACCTCACTCGCAGGCAGGCAGATGAATGGGTGCAAGCCATCCATCACTGAGAAACAAAGAACACAAAGAAGCTTAGCTGTTTTCTCTCTTTGTGAAGAAAGTTTAGAAATTATGAACTTCTTCTTCTTCCATTGCATCATCATCTGTGGATGTCCTGAGTACATCATGAGTTGAGCTTCTTCTTCTTATGCAGTCATGGTGATGATGATGTTGCTCTTTCTCTCTTTGCAGATCGAACAAGCCTCGCAAGAAAGGTCTAAAAAGGGTTCGAGAACCACGATATGCAATCCAAACACGCAGCGAGGTTGAGATCATGGAAGATGGCTACAAGTGGAGAAAGTATGGACAGAAAGCTGTGAAGAACAGTCCTCACCCTCGGTAAATAAACTCATCTTCTTCTTCCCACCTTCTCTCTCAGAGAAGAAAGAAAAATGAATTATGCTCACTTCCACCCAATCTCCTCATTCATCTTCTTTTTGTTTCTAAGCTTTCTCTAGAGCTGCGAGCTTTTCCTTCCCATATGGGTCTCTGAGGGTGCTCAGAGCTCATGAAGCTCATGTTCAAACTCTTCTTGAAGCTGTTAATATGAACTTGAGCTTCCTTTGACATCTAGCTCTTGCTTCAATCAGGAGTAAAAATCATGATCTTTTGCCTTTCATCAACATACTGACTTCCGTCTGACATTGCTTTCCTGAAAACTGATGAGGTTTGGATTGTTTCTCTCTGTGTATGGTCCAGGAGCTACTACAGGTGCACAAGTCCAAAGTGTCCAGTGAGGAAGAGGGTGGAGCGATCAGCTGAGGACACAGGGCTTGTTATCACGACCTACGAGGGTACTCATAATCATGTAAACCCTGCAGTGAGCTCCAGAAACTCCAGCTCTGATGCACCACCTGCTCTCCCTGCCTCAGGAGAAAACAGACCTGGTGGAGCAGCCTACCAACCACCTCCACCAACTTCAAGCTTCCCATTCACATCCCTGAACTCCTCTGTTCTCCCACTCCGCAGCCACTATGACTTGACTGTGCAGATTCAAGCAGGAGCTCAGACTGATCATATATCAGTGACATCACGATTGAGCCCTCAAGCTCAAGAGGTTCAGCAGCAGACTGGTGCGAGTGCCAATGGGGTTGGCAGTGGTCTTCAATCCTTGAACATTCAAGAACCCAGTTTCCTTAGAGGCCATGGAAGCTTGCAAGAGTTCAATCCTTCAGTGCAAGAACTCAGCATTCTTAGACACCACCAACAACAACAACAACCACAACTGTCTGGAGCTCAAAACCAGATGCAGGTGCAAAACAGTAACGAAGGTCAAATGCTTAGATCAGAAGACAACTTTGGAGCTCAACTTGGCATGTTTGGTAGCAATACAAATGATCTCCTGAGAGGTTTCCCAATTCCTTCATTCTGGACAACCTCCAACAACACCGAACCTCCATCATCAGCAGCAAGAGGAGTAGGAGGGATGGTAGCAGCAACTGAAGATGATTCAGTGAGAGATCAATCTCCTGTAAATGAAGGATTGTTAGGAGATGTTGTCAGACTTGGGTTGCGATGGTAACCCTAGAAAAATATTTCTTCTTCTTCTGTACCCCCCAGAAACAAACAAACCAAGGTCTGTCAGGTACACACAAAAACCTCCCGAGAAAGAAATTTTGGGTAGTACAAAAGGTCTGTATGAAATATGTGATTTGGTTTCTGAGTTCTGAAGCTTGCTTTTACAGGGCTTGTTTTGCTAGGACCTCTCTCTCACAAGTCATGTATTCTACCTTGTAGGTTACATAATAAGGGTGTTGTTAGTTTGCAAAATTTGCATACCGCAGACACAGTTTGTAGAACTCTGTGATATGATGCTCAATCACATATCTGTACACATGTAATCTTCAGTTTTGTAAAGGATTTCAGTAGCCCATTTGTGGTGGGCACTTGAAACATCTTCTTCACATATGCATCATGATGGTTGCACTCACTCACTCACACAGTGTTTTTTTGTGTGCTTGAATTGTTGGGAATCACATGTGATTTTTCAGTTCTGCTTTTTGACCTTCAGAAATGCAAGAAGCTTGCAATTTGTTTGCAACAGCTTACACTCTTTGTCATTGTGTTTGGAAATCATTTAGCAATTGTGTCTGAAGGCAAAATGCATCACTGCTGCTGAATTTCTTGGTCTCTTCAATAGTTGCTGCACTTTCTACCTCTCCTTAAGAAATTCTTCTTAAGAAGAACATCAAGCAGACAGATTGTGGATTTTTTCTGCTTCAATTTTGCATCTCTTCTTCCTCCTCCAAATATTGTTTTCTCATGCACTCGAGAACTATGATAGACTTATTCACAATTTGCCACAGATTTTAGGAACAAAACTCATGTGAACTACTATGCAAGTAAGAGTTCTGCCTTTTCCTGGGAGAGCTTGTAATGTTTTTCATGTGATCAATTTGCTTTGGTGTGAATTGGTCCTGGAAAAAGTAGTTATGCATCTGAGTCTGAAGATTCTTCAGACTCTGTGGCATTGCAGGGATCTTTCAGTTTCAAGCTGAAAGCTGTTGTGCTTTCTATAGACTTAAGGAGCATTCTCTTCAAACTACTACAAAAAGAGTCCTTTTAACCTTTTTCACCTGGTGAAACAAGTTGAGTTTTGCAACTTCCAACAACTTGCGCTTTGCAATTTCCATTTTGACTACACAGTCATTTTAGAAAACTACCTAGTCATTTTGGAAGTTGCAAAACCCAACTTGTTTCACCTGGTTGAAAATGAGATGTTGTTGTTATAGTTCCTTGAATATCTTCTCTGTATGTTTCATGTGTTCTCAATAATCAATTGTGTGTACCAAGGTTCAGCAACTCTTAGGAGGAAAGCTCTAAAGATCATCTAAAGATTGTGCTCTTCAAATTTTCCATCTTGTTTCTGTGTCTTTTCGTCCTCCTTTCTTTTATGGGTTTCTTCTACTCTTCTCGTGTTTCTTTTTTTCTTTTTCATTTAGTTATTTTTGTGTTCCTCCCTCTTCTTGGGGTTCTTTCTGGCCGTCTCCTTCTCATCTAAGTCTTGTTGAGCTAGCCGGCATCCTTGCTGAGTTCTCCTGTCACCACCAATCTGGTGACAGAAACTCAGTGCTTTGTTAATGCTCAAGACATTAACCTCCACCCATTGCCAGGAGCTGCTGAATGAAATCCCTAGGGATGATATGGTAAGTTGAACACCATACATGTTGCTGTTGAACATGTGTACAACTATTGCTGTTCAAACACTCCGTAGTTATCATAAATTGGTCATGTTTCTCTCTTTTCCTTTGGTCTGGGTTTCCTCATATTCATGCTCGTTAATTGGTTGTTCTTACATTGTCTGATATGTGTAATGTTGTTATTGGGTCATCTCTCAATTCTTCTAAGGTTGACTTGAATTGTAAATATGGAGAGATTCTTATTCTTACATTGATACAGCTTACTAAGAAAGCTGTAATTAAGAAAGCTGAAATCAGTCGATCTGATTATCTCTGAAGAAGAGTGGTGATCTAATGGACCTGTGGGTCTCTTCTACAACATTTTATTTCATGTGCTAAAAATTAGTGTCTGCAATTAGACAAAGAACAACTTGCTCTTAAGCTGATATGTGATCCAATTCTGTGCAGAGGTAAAAACCCAAAACTCGTGCTCACAAGGACTTCCAAGTTGTTTCAGAAAAGTTACAAATGTAAATGGAAAGCTGGATTCAAGCAGCAAAATCTTGTGTATGCAGAAATTGCCACTTGTGGGCATATATATATATCACAAGGTTGTATAATGAACCATCTAATGCAGCAATCAAAGAATTTGGAACAAAACATGAGAGCTTCTCCAGAAAAAGTTGTCCTTCTGTTACAATCTCAGCATCCCCATGTCAAGTAATTGAATGCATGGTCTTTGTGCTGCAGCATTGGGTACGAAAGGATGATGGCCACCATATTTGTGTATGGTTTTTCTTGTGTCTCTCCTACTAATGAATAAAAATCAAGCTCGTTTCTTTTGCATCGATGAAGTGTCTTGCATTCAATTTACAATTTGAAAATGTCTCCAGACATGGGGTGATTGAAGATGACAAACATTGTGGTTCTGTGAGCAAAAGAGAGGCTGATACATAGTCACAATTGTCACATGAGAAATGTTGTATTTAGTTAGATCCGGAAGCAGTTTGTATCCATCAAAAGATCTATCTTAATTGATACATAATCACAATTAGGGTTTAGGGTTTTCAAGGGTTTTTGGGGTTGGATTGCTTTTGTATCTCTCAAATTTTGTGATTGTCACAAGAGGCAACACTAGTTGATTGAACCATGACCGAATTGAACTAATGATTTTCAATTTTTTTTTAATTTGATTTAATTTATAAAAGTAATATTTCAAGTGAATTAATATTTCAAATTAATTTCAAGTAATTTCAAATTTTGTAGTGATTTCAATTATAATTTGGTGATTGTCACAAGAGACAAAACCAGTCCATTGATGCAAGAGTTGCAATTCTACAATTGGGGTATGAATGTTTGTTCCCACTCCTCATTCTTGAAAATGATGATAATGAAGAGATAGATTTGCAATCCAAACTCATTTTATCTTCATCAAGTTCCTATTCAAGGATATGAAATTGTTTAGGGCATGGGTACATGTATCAAAAGCATGCTTTCTACCATTGTTCTCACACTTGAATCCACGAGAACAATGAAACAATTGCATATCCATAGAGTCTCAATGACTAGGTTGTTGATAAGGTGGCAACCCATTTGTTGATTGATGAGGGAGACCAAATCTAACCTAACATGCTATATATATAAATGTTATGACACAAACCCAAGTTTGTCAAATCATTGTGATAAAAACCTTTAATCTAGATTAACATGCAATGCATGTTCTTTAGTTCCTTGGAACAAATTTCAATTAATGAAAGTTTTGACATGTTAAATCCATGTTGTTGTGTTATTAGGTCACCCCTAACCTTTCACATGTATGGTAAAGCCCTAAGGTGGGGGGCATTCCCAAGATAAGAGGGGCCTAGGACAACAAGGCAATAGCTAAAATCTGGCCTTGCATTTTGGGAATGTTGTATGTTTCTAAGCCACAACATGCACATTTTGTCTCAAAACTAGAATTACATATTATCTAAAAATTAGGATAATTTGTTAAAATAGTAAATATATTTGATTGATTTGGGTTTTAAAATAAAGTAAGTTATGACAATCGTGAATATTCAGTTGTTTCATGTTTGTCTCTTTGTGTAAATGTAAACCAATCATATTATAAAGCTTATTGTTTAAAACATTATTTTACACATTTTTACCATTTTTTAATCATTGAAAACCTTCATTTCATTTTTGTAAAATAAAATTTAAAAACACCTAGCTTTCTAGGTTTTTATTGGACTTGAACATTTTACAACTTAAAAGCACCATAATCATCATTATTATAGCACAATTTATTACCAAAGGATTTAAATGTAATTTGAATTTCAACTCCATGATTTTAAAACACATTGAAAACCCTTTGATAGAAGATTTCAAACTTTGTGTACATATACACATTGATGCACAACATTTAATCAACAAATTCTTATTGAAAAGATTTTTTTGAACCAATTTTCATTTTTTTATAGGCTCGTGCAAATTTGAAAATAATACAAAGGACAATTGCATTGTTCTTATGTCCACCAATTTCACACTTCATTGTGATGTAAATCATCATTAATTGCACATTTTCATCACTTAGCCTTTTTCGCTTATTTAGCAAGCCACTATCACCTATCATTATTATTTTGTAATAAAAATTATGCAATAACTCTTTTTATTTATTTTGTACAACTTGAAAGTACCTTATCACCTATCAATGGGTTTTATTCATTGTAAAACATGAAACAAATGTTATCATGAACCTAAACATATGTAGATCATGAAGCATAAAAGGTGGAGGATTCTTATGCCCCTTCTTCAAGAATGTGAAGGATCTTACATTTATAAGTAGGTGTAAGATCCCTCCCATTTTTTTTAAGGTGTAAAATCCCTTTCACTCTCCAAGGAGGAGATGAAATATCCATCTTTTTTCCTAGGAGCGACAATCTTGAATATAAGGTGCCTTGCAAACACACTAGAGTTTTCTCCAAATGTTTTATGTAGGTATTGATGGACCTTGGATTTTAGTGGCTAAATTCCCAAGGTACAATGAAAAAAATTAAGCTAGATCCACATGAAGGTGGTTTTTTAAAAAAACTAAGAGAATAAACTAACCTCTCTAACCTTGTTCTCTAACCTTAACCTATCCCATTCACATAAAAGGGTTAAAAATTTGAGTTGGCAAATGATGTGTCATTGGGTTTAAGGAGAGGGCAAATGCTTTGACATACCTTATCTTTTTAAATAAATATTTTTAATCTTTTTAGAAAAATAGAGGTGACTTATGACTATAAGTTCTAATGGTATGGGGGCAACAAGATACAATGCTAGTGTGGAGACAAAGTATTATGTGGGGTTTCTAAATTCCAAGTCTAGAGGATTTTAGGTGGCACTTCTTCCCAAATTAGTGGCATTTTTTTTTGTGTTGTTTCTTATTTATACTTGTTGGTCCGGTTATTCTAATGGGATTGTGCAAGGATCTCAAAATTCAAATGCATGTGAACTTTCCAAAACCTTCCAATGATACCCAATATTTCTCAATAATGGTAAAATTTACACATGTAGTTTCAAGGATTGATGGCCAACATGGATGATAATTTCAAAGGTTTAAATAGGTTATCAAAAAAAATTAAAATAATCAACCCATAAGGGTCTTGCCAGCTTCCTATATTTTCCCTACTAGGTGAGTAGGTTCTTTATTAGTTTTTCTTAAAAACCCTTCAAGCAAACAACATAGAGCTTAGTTTATTCCTTAAACTTTAATCATTTTAATCCCCCAACCAAGAGAGGGTTAAATCGGTAAGAAATACCCCTAAGTTATCCCTTGGTGTGAATTTATCTTTAGTGAGTTTGGCTTCAAGTTAAAACATTTTGTGTTTGAGAAATCTAAAGGTTCATAATATCCAAGAAACATATATGATTAAGGCATGCAAACCCAATATTTGTCTACTTGACTGAAAACCTTTTTATAACATAATCATTATCATAGAATTATTTGGTTTTAGGTGCTGATTTATTTTATTTTAAAATTCAATAATTAAATAAGATAATTTTGAAATTTTTGACAAATAATATATGCCTAAATAATTAAAACTTCTTTCTCCCACTCCAACAACCTCTCTCTCCTCACAATGCCCATTTCAACTACTATAACAAATTTCACAAAATCTCACCAAAAAATAGATTGAAGCAACAAACAAACAAACAAAAACACACACACACACACACGCGCGCGCACCTCACTATGTGTGAATGATGTCCCCTTGTTTCTCCACCAAAACCTCATTGTCACACAACAAAATTGGCCTTCACCATGCACACACAAATTGTGAGGTCCCTCTTTCTTTCCATTGAAACCTAGTTGTCATGTGCAAAAAAATTGGTCAAGAACACCTTTTGTACACTCCATGTCATACACACAGAAATTAACATTCTACATAAAAAAAGCCCTCGCAACCACTTCCACTCACAAGTTCAAGTCTTTCACATTGCATCCATGATTTCTCCCAAGCTTGCATATTGTCATGTCCACAAACAAGCAAGGAGCACTTCAATGGAAAAAACAGGATGAAACTCTAGAAAGCACCAATTTGGCTGCAAATTTGAGTTTCATATTGTGTTATCTTGTTTCTTTGTGCATCCACCTTGTGTTTATTGATCCATACCATGTTTGGCCAAAATAAGATGTTTTGGTATGACTTTGAATAATTCAAATATTAACTTTACTAATTGTATTTTTAAAAAAATTATCATTGCTTGATGTCGGTGCCCTATATGGATGACAATAAGGATAACTCAAAGTTCAACAAAGCCAAGCCCAAGGACAAGATCATTCTAATGTCCATTGAAAGATTTCATTAAAAGAAAAATATTGCATAATTTATTCTCCTCATCACAATTCTTGGTTGCAAGCAATTTGGATTCCACTTCATCCAACAACTTATGTGAGTTTTTAGTAGACATTGAAATTGTTATTAAGCATAAGTAAGGAAGTGCTAAATAAATCATCTACCTATCAAATACTAAGCAACATAAACAAATAATAAGAGGGTGTAGTCTAAATACAACCTACACAATTGTCACAAATTCCCCAAATGTTGACATCGATTGCAAGTAATTTTTTTTTGACTCTCAACGAATTTTCAAGTAATTTTTAGAAAAATTGATATTTTTGAAATAATATAAATATTGTCAAACTTGAAAAAAATACTATAGTATGCAATTTGGACACAATAGGTGATCCTTTGAAATTGTGCATGAACATTTAGTAATCTCAACCTCACAATAAAATAAATGTCTTTCAAGTCTAGGGAACCCATCTTATGGATTCTCCTCACATTAAAGGATTTACTTATTTTCTTGTTCATCACCAAATCTTCCATTTGCTTTTAGTTTGGTTCCTTGATTTGACTCAACCTTTGTTGCAAGTCCAAGGCAAAGGTCAAGTGACATCATGGGCAATGATCCTTGGATGTCCATGAACATAACAAAATATAATAATTTACATAATAACAATAGTGATTTTTTTTGTGTCTAGACCTTCCCACAAACCTATTTATCTCCCCTATGGACCTACATACCCTTCTACAAACTTCCTAAAAAAAAAATTGTTTAAAATGATGAATAGTTAATTATTTTCCTTCTAACCTTTTTCTCCTTTGCAATAAGTGCGAAATTTATATTTCTTTTTCCAAGTTATTTCTCCTTTTCAACACAAGTGAACTTTACTATAAAAAAATCTCAACTTCCAACTTGGAGGTTGAAAAGCAATGTTTTTCAACCTCCTTCAACTCCAGTGGAATGAATGAACAATTCATTTTAATTTTCTCCCTCCAACCTTTTTTTAAATACCATCAATAAACAATCTTTTTCATGTTCTTGTTCCAACCTTCCCCTTTGGAATGGCCAGACATTTTGTTGTGTTCTCCAACATCTCTCTTATTTGGAATGAGTGATTATCAATTGATTTATTTATTTATCCTTCCAACAAACTTCTTTTATGGAATGGGATGGGTGGATATTTTTTGTATTTTGCTCCAACCTTTGTTTTCTTTATAATGGGTGGATTTTTATTTACCATGATAGTTGGGTAGCTTTGGCACAAATTATATTTTTTTTGTTTTGTCAAAATTTTCCCAAAAAAAAAGAACTTTATGTTGAAAATTCAATCAAAGTGTAATAAAGGTCGCTAGACTTAAACCCATGCCATTCCAACAAAGTAACACAAATTGTGATTAGTCTAAGCAAAAATACAACATCAAACTTGTAAGATATCCAATGATTTTATTGTATTTATTCCTTATATGTTGAAATTTTCAAAATCAAAAATTCAAGTGTTGAATCAAAAACTTAAAATTATATTAATTCTCTGAAGCTACCCAAGTACTACAATATTTATTTAGCCACCTCCAACCACCTTCTACTTTGGACTAGGTGAACAAATTCTTTTAATAAACTTTTTGTTCTTTCCAAGTTTTTTCCCTTTGCAATGGGGGTGGATTTTTTTCACTCCAACTTTTTTCTTTTTTCGATTGATGTTTTATTTCATTGATTGATTGATTGATTTAAGCCCTTTCCCTCCAAGCTCCCTCCTCTCCTTTGCCCTTTATAGATGTACATATCACCTTGCAAACCTCTTGGAAAAAATCATGGAGAATTCTTTTTCCTTTTCAACTTAATTCTCCTTTGCAATAGGAGTAGATTTTTATTTTTTATTTTTTTCCCTTAAAATTATTTTTCTATTAAAATGGGTAGATTTTTTCTTTCCTTTCAACTCAATCATTTTTTTTAATCATTTTGTGATGTACCCAAAATGGCAATCATCCATAGGAAAATTTAACCAAATCTAGCTATAAACTAGATATGAAAGTAACATGCACACACATATATAGATATGGCTTGACTTTCTTTTTGGCCAATTTTGATGTTTAAAAAATTTGTAACTGAAACCCACAAAAATCAATTCAATTTGGATTATGATGTTTGGCAAAAATTCACTAACAAAAAAAATTGTTCCAAGGTCCCTCTCCTTGAAATGGATGGACAATTTATTCATATAATTTTTCAACCTCTCTCTCTATTGGAATGGGCAAACATTTAAAAAAATTACCATCCCTAACTTCTTTATTCTTTATAATGAGTGCACAATTTTTTGAGTTTTTAAACTTTTATTTCCTTTGGATAGAATGAATAAGATTTTCTTCCTTCCAACCACATTCTCTTGTGGAATGAGTGGACAATTTTCTTTGTGAACCAAAATCCTAATACCATCTTCAAGGGTGCAAAATCCAATCATAAGGGAGAAGCCAAGAGCTAGGCCAAAAGGGGACTAAGATGCACATTTGCAAGGCTAGATTATTAACCTCACTAAGGCCAACTAGGATGTAAAATGTTTTAAAGCATGAATAATCATTGAGGTGGGATCAATGATGTGAATGTCATTGACTATGAAAAGGAACAAACCTGAAAGAAAAAGGGCTACACAAAGCCCCATACCTTAGTATCTTGGCCAATTTGACACTAACTATATTATTTTCAAAAATGTTGAAATTTTCAAAAATTATTGCTTCCAAATCAAAAAATATTGTGAAAGATAATAGTAAATATTTAAAAATATTCCATTTGTTGGAATGAAATTTGTTAATTAATTAATTATTTGATAGACATGTGTTGAAATGGCCAAGGTATTACGATAATGAATTAGGACCAAAAAAAACGGCCTTCTCAATGGATCACCCTATCGCATGCCAATTAAATAATGAATAATTATGTGGTCTCCCTAATGGGAATGATGACTTTAAAATATTAAAAAAATTGGACAACATAAAAGGTTTGAACAAATGGGAAGAGTTAGGCCGATTAACCACCCGTTACTTAAAGCTCTTGAAAAATGATTCTACAAATGACTATGTTGAAGGCATTTGCAACACTGCTTGTTTGGGATGTACGTCTAAAGTTATTTGAATATTATACATCGTGACCTTACAACCTTCCTTAATTGTAACATCAAATTAATGAACGAATAGATGAAAAAATTGTCACAAAATTGAAGGCACAAAGTTCTACTCATTAACCAATGTAAAACCTTGCTCACCACAATGGGTTGAACTCCTTTGAAAAGTTTTGTCAAAGGGTAAAAGCCAAGTAGCTCTTAACATTCGAGTTATGCTCTTGAAAATATTCCTTACCATTACATAGGAACACACCATGAACAATTCAAAAGCACCGTTGGTTAAGTCTTCAAGATCAAATGAATTTTGAAAGTGCTCAAATACTATACTTAGTGGTCCACATGGATGCAACATGTGAAACTTTCGCCACCATTGCCAACACAACCTCCATCACCATCACTTCCTTCAATTTAGTTTGCTACTAACGTTTGAAAAGTCGTGTACAAGACATTCCCCTACAAGATTTGCTTGGGTGCTTTCTAGCATCTCCATTGATGACTCGGCATCGTTGCTTTCCATCGCTTCCTACCCACTAATTAAAAAACATTTTCACTCTACAACTTTTTATTCTACACAAAATGATATCAACTTATTATTCTACACAAATGAAAACTACTTAATGTTTATGAAATATATTTCTCCCTAACTTAAGCTTCAGATTGCTCCCACATTCATGTAAGTAATGCCTTCACATTAAAGTTCATAAATGGGGCTAATGAATTCCTTAATGAATCCATCCTAAATAAAAATTAAGCCGATACATAATGTTGTAACAAACACTAATTTTCAAACATTGAAAAGTTTTAAACTACATAAGAAAGATAACACATGGTCCTTTATATCTTGAAACGGTTAGTTACTAAACACAATGTACACTAGTGTGGCTTGTATCATTGAATACATATTGTACTCAACACATATTGTAACACAATTTCTAAAAGCATGTATATTTTTAAATTATAAAATAGGGCTCTATCAATGGTTCAACATTAATCCACAAAGCATATGCATTTTTTGGAGGAATCAAATATGGAGATTTTTATTGAATTTCCAACGACAAGAAGTACTAAAATTTTCAATAATTCTCATACCATAAGTCTGAAAATTATAGAACCACCTTAGCACACCCATTCTCATCAAATGATCTCTAACCATATTAAAAGAGTGCACTTGTAATTTCCCTCACAATTTAATCTTTTTATTCAATTTTCAATTATGAAAATATTCAAAATTCAATCACTCTTGCATTCCGAGTCTAATCAGAATCGTCTTCATTCACCCCTTCTCATATGAGGCTTTTACAAAATTACCACGAATTTAACCTAGGCCCCATGGTTTGCAAAATGTCAATGTGACAAAACAAACAACCTTCTTTAGTAGTAACACTAGTGTGTGCAATAGGCCCAAGTGTGAATTTTGAAATTTATTTATTTATTATTTTATTATTTATTATTTTATTGAATTTCCAATGACAAAGATACCTCAAAACTCAATACCTTGTACCTTAGGTCTAAAAATTACATAATAGCCAATATAAAATCTTACTCATTGAGATTTTCTTTTTCTTTTTTTGGAAGCACAACAACAAACCCAACCTGACAAGCCATTTGCACTCACAAGTGAAGCTCATTGGCATAGGGCCAACAAGACTTTCACCTACACAACAATGGGTTTGAACCCAAAAACCTTTTTTGAGGTTCCAAGGTCTCAAATAGGGGCTATATCGCTGAGCCATCACCCTTAAAGGTTCATTGAGCAATTTTGAACAATACCAAAACCACACCCCAATTTCCCTTGAAATTTCATTGAATTTTCAATGACAAAATTGCTCAATGTTCAATAACTCTTTCACGTATCTTGAACATTATGAAACCACTTCATTGAGAGCTTTCCAACAATACCCACAGGAGAGACAAGGGGCACCATGGTTTGGGAGATAGATCTCAACATGACAAACAAAACAAACAAACAAACTACCTTCCTTGATAGATAGATTGTTGCACACTAGTTGGTGGAA
>Ga0209208_10006733_pt1 | contig 15802 bp, 13 predicted proteins | sample S1TSphfallax_3_FD_187694 | JGI IMG/M metagenome (GOLD analysis project Ga0209208, IMG submission 187694) | Host-associated microbial communities from peat moss isolated from Minnesota, USA - S1T2_Fd - Sphagnum fallax MG (SPAdes) (version 2) | ecosystem: Host-associated > Plants > Peat moss >...
ATACGATCAACACCAACACATCAATTTGAACAACCATGGACACAAACCTTCAATATATTTTAATTTTTAACCTAATCAATTCCTTCCTTCAACATAATACAATTTGATATCTATTCAAGCACCACCAACATCAATTCAACAACCATTACCATAAGCACAAATATAATTTTTAGTTTTCATTAAACTTATTGAAGTTTGCTAGGGTTACATCATCTTGATCATTTCTGGGGAATTTGTTCCTGAAACATACCAACTCTAGTACATACACTTCACCTAGGTGCTAAGCTTTCAAGACAAAACAATTGGAAAAAGTGGAAATATTAAGTGGAAACTAGAACATATCAAAGTTGTTTTGTTTGGTCATTTGATGTCAAAAGTTTCGTTTTTTTAGGGTTTTAAAAAACAAACAATAGAAAATACATATGTAGACACAAAACAACAAGCAACAACAAACCAACACATATGAAATGGTAGAAAAGCAAGGAGGAACAAAGCTTAAATGAGGAACATACCCCAGCTACCCATCTTATAGGCGCATTAGAGACAATGTCGATATATCTCTAATGCCCAAGGAGCTGGATCATGTAAGGATCCTCATGTGTGTGTATGGGTAGCAATTCTTGAACCAAGTGGCCTTTGTTGATGACCCTTGCCGATGGCATCATGTGTGTTTTGGGTTTTGATATGCTTCCTTCGTCGTCCTCAACATTGTCAAATTCTCTAAAATTGTCGACTTCCTTCACAATGTTGATAATGGGAGGAAGACAACTTCGATTAGTTGTGACACCACTAGGTGCAAGGGAGGCAAGTTCCTCTGTCGAAATAACACTGACATCACATGGAGGCTCTTCTTGCAATGACTCCATTGCTGCAAACACTGAAACCCTAAATGTATTAAGAAAATAACACATTAAAGTTGTCAATTGCACAATTGCTATGTTGCACTCAAAGTACAACTACGAGCTTCCCAAACTGAAAGTGACTCAAAAAGCTAAGCTCTGTTGGTGTTTTGCTGCACCCCTACTTCTGGTTCTTTCAAGTCCTTAACCCTAAAAATTTCAAGGCACTATTTTTAGCATGTTTTCAAATCTATGCGCCTGCAGAATGTCGCATAGAACAGGGGAGTGTTCTGCAAACGAAAAATCGATCGCAGTCTACGGCGAATACTTGGAAATGAGTTCGCAAGCGTTCTACAGAAGGCGATGGGTAGGCCCCCCTGCCAGACGGCAGCTCCGGTGGTGGGTCAGGGTGTCCTAGAACAGTGGCTGACAGAGCTCGATGGGGGGGGTATTTAGGGTCTCGCAAACGAAAGCTCTCTTTTGCCCTCTCTGCTCTCTAGTGCTCGTGCTCGTTTCTCGCACAGTTTTTGCGAGTTTTTCGTCTCTCTTCGGTTTTTTTTAAAATATTTTATTTTATTTTATTTGCCGTTGCATAACACGCATTGGTGCGAGAACCTCGGGGTCGGGATTGCATGCCATGTTGAAGATCTCTTGATTCTCCATTTGTTCGTTTTTGTTCGGTCTGTTTTGGTTCTATGAGTGCGGAGAAAAAGCCGCGTAACGGTTTGTGTGTAGGTCTCCTCCTCCTTTGTTGTGTGTTTTTTCTCCCCCCCACCCCCGGCGTGTGTGCAGCAGGGACCATGACGGAGAAGCGTGTGAAGCTGAAGAGCTCTCATGATGAGATGTTTGAGTTGGAAGAGGCCGTAGCTGATCGCAGATCGTGAAGAATGCTATTGAGGACACTGGTACGGATCATCCGATTCCGTTGCCCAAGGTCTCTAGCAAGATTCTAGCAAGATTCTAGCAAAGGTTATAGAGTATTGTAAGTATCATGTCGGTGATCAGAAATCTACCGACGATAAGCCTGCGACGCCTGAGGATGAAGTCAAGTCCTGGGATGATCAGGACTTCGTGAGGGTCGATCAGGCGACTCTGTTTGATCTTATCATGGTGAGCTTCTCTCACCTTCTCCCCATCTCAATTTCCTGCTGCTGCGGATGTAGCCGCAAAAATATCGTTCTAACCGATTATGCATACCCTATTGTAGACCCTATTCTGGACTGATGGTAAATAGGGGGAACACACTATTTCAATGCTGCTTCTCAGGGATGTAAGCTGCCGCCATGTGAATCTCATTCACACTCTTTGTCTGTTGCTACAAGATATCATGCTATGATTTCATGAAGAATTTACTCCTCTTGGATTATCAGATATTCGATGAACATTTTCTTGCACTCAGTTCTCTGCCATCAAAACTGGTGTATCTTGCCCTGATGTGAACCGGTTTTGTTCATGGCTCACTATGGTCTGTGTGGAAATTGTCTGATTTGTGTAAGGTTTGAACTCTTCTTGGTAAGAATGTATAAGGTTACCACAGCAGGTCACCAGTATGACAGGGATTTGCTTACTTCCAGTAGATATTCACTATGGCTTCAGAATGTCATCTATTGTTTGTCTTTTACAGTTTTGCATTTCTCAGAGATTGCCTATCATTCTCTCAGTACCAGGAGATGCTTGAGTATTTTTTCAGATAGCCAACATCATGAACTGGGTCTGCCCATTGCTCCAGAAATGTAACAGCAATTGAGGACACAGATTTTGTATAATGTTTTGCTTGAATTTTGGGCAAATTAGTATATATTATAGACATCCACAGTCAGGAGCTGATGAAGTCAGCGGGTAGTCATGACAGCCCATCTCTGCTATTCTGATGCAGGTGATGACACTCACTGTTGTGTTATTTCAAAGTGTGTTGATGTGATGATACCTGCGCTGAGGGTGATGATGATGATACTTGCACTGTACGTTCTGACAAGGTCTCTGCATCTTTCCAAGGTATCTTGGATGCGGTTGTGAATTGCTGCTGCAAACAAAACCTCAGCGCATTTTGTTGAAGAATTTGTTGTCCATTGTTGAGAGAGACAATCGTTGTGCTCATGTTTAAGCTGCTCCTGTCTGTTGTTAAGCTTCACAAAATCCACTCCTACAAGATCTCTGTGTCTTTTGGAGGTATGTTGGATATGGTTGAATTGCTGCTGCAAACAAAATCTTGGTGTGCTTTTGAAGCATTTGTTTTCCTTCAGTTGAGAGAGACAATCATTGTGCGTGTGTCCAAACTGCTGCTTTCTGTTGTTTAACCTTCCCTATCTTGAACTGCAAACGGTCAAGAAATCGAGCACCAGCCAACAACCGCCAGCATAGTGGCGCCCCCTCCCATCCACTGTAGACTGTTTTCTTCGATTCAGTCGAGTAACGAGCCTCTTGCTTCCGCCCCAGGAGATTGCAAAAAAGATCCGCGATGGCACCCTTGAAAGATGATCTGGACTCGTAGAGAAACAATCAAAGTCTACTCGCGGAATTATTCCGAACAAAACGTAAAAAATAAGCCGAAGTACCTTTTAAAAAGAAACACTCCGAAAAGTCCTCTTACGGACACACAAAACAGGGTCTCTTGCGGACACAGAGAAACAGGGTTTGTTCTTGGGCACACAAAACACGGTCTCTTGCGGACACAGAAAAACAGGGTTTGTTCTTGGGCACACAGTGTAGCGCAATCATACTCATCTTCTTGTGCTGTTGCAATGCGGGTTGTGAAGGAGCTTTGTTCGTCCTCCAGCTTCGTGCCGCCAGCAGCAACTTCTTCGTGCCGTCGTGAGCGCCAAATGTGTACGCTTTTTGTACCTCTTCCCGCTTCTTTCCGTGAGCGCCAACAGACGTAGTGTCTGTTTCGTTGTTCCTTCTCCTCGAGACTTTCCTGCCGCGAGCGCCAACAGACGTAGTGTCTGTTTCGTTGTCCTCCTCCTCGAGACTTTCCTGCCGCGAGCGCCATCAGACGTAGTGTCTGTTTCGTTGTTCCTCCTCCTCGAGACTTTTCTGCCGCGAGCGCCTCAAGCTGTAAGCTTTCCACACTCTCTTTTATACTATGCGCGACATGTACATCAGCAGCAAGCTGTAGTCGTCGTCCTTGTTGCAGCGTCCATAGTGCAGCAGCGATAATGAGCACTAGTTTTGCGCTTTTGTTGCATATTGCTTTCTTTCTGGGATGCAGGTGTTGCTCCTCTCTTTTCTCTATCTTCCCGTTTGCCATGTGCAGCGGCAGTAGTCCTCTTCTGCAAGTCCTTGCCGAGAGTTTCCATTGAACATGCGTTCTTTGTCTGTTCTGCAGATTGATTGATCATCCTGCTTGACGCGCATCTTTGAAGCCAGGGTCTTCAGTTTTCAAGCACTATTTGCAGTACTTTTCTGTTGTTTCATTGCTGCATGGTGTTGTCTTTTGTGATCTGTTTTCGCTGAGAAAGGAGACCGAGAAAGAGGAGAGAGAGAGAGAGAGAGAGAGTCGAGGCGGGAATTGTTTCGTTTGTTCGGCGATGGTGACGCAGAGGAACGAGACATGTATACAGCTGAACGGAGTGGTGCGATCTGGCTTCTCGGAGAGAAGCAACACGATCTACATCAAAGGAACATGGTACCCGATGCATTTTCTTCTCCTCATCACCGACGGCATCGATGCTTGGAGGATCGATGCGACAGAAAACGTGGTGACATTGCGGGCGAGAAGCTTGCAACTCACGGAGAGCGAGTATGTAGATAAGGCGCATTCTTACCTCGGCCAACAACACGCGAGCTCGCTCTATTCTCTACATCGCACAAGCTCCGAGGCAGTGCAACTGATGTGCACTCCCACGGACAAGCAATACACTGTCGGATTCAACTTGGAACTGATCTTGAAGAAGGTACCAGCGGTGAGCATCACTTTCGACATGTTGCAATTTCTGATGCAAGCTCACAGAGATCTGTTGGAACAGTCGGAGTATAAGACACGAATGTTCGAGCGCACCAAAGCTGCTATGGAGAAAACCATCGTTGAGCTTCAGAAGGAGAAGCATGAGATGGAATCAGAGCTTCTACAGCTGAAGACAGGGGAGGAAAAGGACGAGGAGGAAGATGATGACGATGTTGGTGCCATGACTGTCATATCAGCAGCAGCAAAGAGGAAGAAAGCTGAGCATACTGTGGAGAAGAAAGGAGCTTCTGTAAGGAAAAAGCCGCTATGGAGTTTTTCTGTCCCATCACCACCATCCTTGTCTCCTCCTCCAGCAGCAACCTCCAAGCCGCTGCCACACCATTCCAATGGCAGCAAAGAGATTTCCAAGTCCGGGAGCAAAGCAAGACGAGGAATTATAACACCAACAAAGATCATCAGCAAGCAATCTGTGTCTGAAACCAAGTATGGCAACAACTGGGGAGCACAACCAGCGGAGTTCTCTGTTGTTGGAGCTGCTGCTGGTCATTCAGAGGAGCACCAGACTGCTGAAGAAGAAGATGATGATGATGATGATGATGATGATGAAGATGATGAAGGAGAAGAAGAAGAAGAAGACAAAGGAGACAAAGAAGAAGAGAAGAAGAAGACTGGCAGAGTAAGACACAAAAATATGGTCATTGGTCATGCAAATGTAGAGGGATCTCAATTTGCTGCAGGAGACTTAGCCTTTACAGAACAGCATTATCAGTTGATGAATGCACACAAGGGAAGAAGAGCAACTGGATCAACAAAGGAAGGCAGCAGATCAACAGCATCTCACAGTAAAGTAAAGAAAGGTGATGGCAGTAGATCTGCTGCAATGTCCATTTCAAAGAAGAAAGGAGGAGACAATGTTGTCTCTGCAGATCCAATGGAGGAGCAAGTGGTGAAAGGCATCAAGCTGTTGGTACCATTTACAATTTCTGAATCTACTGGTGGTCAGGATGGAGAGAAGAAGAAGAGGAGGAGCAGGAGTGATGAGAAAACACCAAATCCAAGCAAGAAAAGAGGCCGACCATCTGACCCTGGAAGCCAGCACAAACAATCTTCTGAGAAGAAGAAAGCAGGAAGTTTGCGATGGATCAGCAGCCAAGCAGAGAGTGCAGAAGCAAATTCACAATCACCAAATGCATCTCTTGTTCATGACACTGATGATGTGCATCAGCAACAGCCCTTTGGAGTGCTGGAAAATAACAACAGTCTTGCCATCATGCCAGTGAATCATGAACAGAAGAAGTTCAATGTCCTCAGTGCAGATATTCATGATTTTGACAGTGACCGTACAGAGAAGGTGATGGCATTGCATCAATTCTGGGCACTCTATGATGACAAGGATGGAATGCCGCGGTTTTACGGACACATTACAAAGCTGAGACACTCTCCTTTTGAGGTCAATGTTGAGTGGCTGGAGCCTTATCATCCTGTAGTTCGACGGTCAGGTCTTGTGAAATCAGCAGCACTTTCTGCATCATGTGGAGAGTTTGTGCTTGCAACTGAATGTTCACAAACATTGGCTGCTTTCTCACACAGAGTGGAGATAGAGGAAGATGTTTCAAGAGGCACTTTTCGATTGTATCCGAAGAAGGGTGAGGTCTGGGCACTTTACAGAAATTGGTCAAAGCCCAAACCTGAGAAGGTGGCTGATGTAGCAGCAGATGAGGAAGAAGACAATGTGAAGTTTGAGTACGAATTAGTGGAAGTACACAGTGATTATTCAAAGGAGAAAGGTGTGAAAGTAGCACCAATATATAAAGTTTCAGGCTTCACTGCACTCTTCAAATCAGGAGGATATCGAGCAAGCATTGCAATTCCTGCCAAGGATGTACCATCCCGCTTCTCTCATCGAATTTTTACTTACCAGATTAGTGGAGATGAGATGCCAGGAGTGCCAAAGGATTCTCTGGAGCTTGATCCTGCTGCTACTCCTCTGGAATACCTTGAACAATCTCCAAATGGGTATGGTGATGGTGTTGACAATGCACCAGCTTTTGAAGTGGAGGCACTTCAGACAGTTTCTGAGTCTGGTTGAGTGGCAGCAGTGGTGATGTGCACCATATGGCTTTTAAATTTATCTCATCTGGAGCATTTTCTTTAGCTCTCTGGGGTGTTTGATTGAATGTCAACTATCCAACACCTGCTTCAACAAAAAACAGCAAGTAACAACATACTGACAACCAAGAAAATTCACATTTGAAATTTCCTTGAAGAGATGATTGAAATCTGCTGTTGATGGGCTTGTTGAATTGGGAGATGAGTGATTTTTAGGCCTCTTGTATGTCGGTAGAGAACAAAAAGGTGGGGTTGAGAATGCTTGGGTTACAACAAAACACAGAGGTTGTGACAGACAGAATGGCCCCCCCCATCCTTTCAAATCACAAGTGACACTGAAGTCCCTCCAGTGCTGCTGACTGACTTGTGCAAGAAAAGAAAACCCTTTTTGTGACATATTACTTGCTTGTTGAACATTTGATATGGATGGACTTGCACAAGTTCAAAACCGTATAGATGATTCTGGTTTGCCTGCCACTTGAGTTAATGGTGCGTTGAAAGTTTTGAGACATACCTGTTGTGAAGCTCAACTCAGGGTGACTGTTGTGAAGCTTGGCATCACTGCTATTTATGATGAAGAAGATGATGAACTTCTGACACTTCCTGGTGAGCAACTCCCTCACAAGTTCAAACCAGAGTAGATGATTCTGGTTTTCCTGCCACTTGAGTTGATGGTGCATTGAAAGTTTTGAGACATAACTATTTTGGAGCTCAGCTCAGTGTGACTGTTGAGAATCTTGGCATAGCTATTGTGAAACTTGGCATCACTGCTATTCATGATGAAGAAGATGATGAACTTCAACTCACTCATATGGTTATGACTGGTACTCAAATTGTTGTGCAACCTTCAAAATTGTTTGTTATTGAGAGTTAGTTCTCTGCAAAATCTTAGACATAAAATCTTACCCCCATGTGTGCTCTCTTTGTATTGCCATTAATCTTTATTTTGCCATCAAGGATTGTGGATGATTGCTGGTGTGTGTGGCTACATTGCAGAATTGGAAAAAAAAATCCTGCATGGGTACAAGTGCAACAAATGTGCTCTTTCTCTCCTGATATCAGAGATGTATTATACAAGAGTTTCCAACAAGATAATGAACTGCAATTGCCTCTTAGTGCTGCCCCTGTACTGTTGGCCCATGTACATTAAATCTCTTGCAAGGTCACCCATCCCAATACTATTCCAGTGGAAGATAGCTAACGTCACAGTTCTTATGGACTCCAAAAATTCGGTTATGAGAAAATATTTTAAAATTTAAGAAATTTAAAGTTCCAGAGAAATCATTCTAAAGTCAATAACTTTTGCTCCATTGGTCCAAAAATTGTAAAAAGGACAACTGTGCACACTACCTTGTCAAGGGCTCTCCAGTGGTACCAAAAGCATACCAGGGAGCCAATGATTTTGTAGGTTTACTGCATGTTCACATCCAATTAGAAAAACAAAACAAACAAACACCTATCTTAAATATAGATGTATTCTGTGTATCAGAGTGTGTCTTTATTCAAGAGATTATTCCACCAGGAACCCAACATAGTCCATCACTGTGGATTCTGGATGTCCTTGCAGTGTAATAACACAGGTGTTTTTTTGTACAAGGTGGAAACCAATTAGCTTGAATTTGGTGCGGGATCTTCTTCCTGCAATATTTCTGGCAAAACACGGGCCCTGCTACAAATTGGTTTGTATTTTAACTTTTTCATCTTGCAGCAGCTACAAGTCTTTTGTTTTGTGATGAAATTTCACCACTAGGCAACAAAAAACCAGGGCTGCAAAGGAATTTTTAGGGAAAAGAAATTACCCAATGTCAGCATATCTTGAGGGAAAAGGGGTTTGAAATCACTGTATTCAGACCATAGATCATGCACCTTTGCCAGAATATTCTGCAGCAGGATTTCAAATATATATATTCTTTCCTATGACATGAACCCAAATTTTGGCTAACTCCTCTTGTGGATCATCACTAGTCTGCCTACGTCAGAAAATCGACAAAAACAACCCTGCTCCGAGTTTGGATTCTAAGAGAAGTTAGTTTAGGTTCCATGAGAAAGTAAGTATGGAGAAACTGGATCCCACAAGAAGATATTATCAAGATACCATTCTCAATGTACATCATGGTCCATGCATTCAAAGTAGAGCCTGACCCCACAACAAAGCACATACAATTTGCACCATCTCAATATCTACTGGATTTATCTCTCGTGCTGCATGCAAATTGTGATTCCAGAAGCTTCTTGTCAGGTTTAATGAAACGACAGAAAATGTAAAAACAGTTTTTTGTCAAACATCAACCAGATATGCACACTTCCGTGAAGCAGACAAATTGCAGCTCTGATAAAATTTCTGCATCAGTTTTTCCCTGCATCTAGGAACCTGTGCTCATCAGAGATCTCTGCCTGTGGAACTTGTCTTTCAAGCCTTGATGTCAACAAAGTGATAGAAAAGCACACGTGCACCCATGTGCATGGCATGTGCACACACATGCAATCAGTCAAACATATTCACTTGTTCAGCTGCTATGTGACAAGGCATACCACAAAAGACAAGCAAGCACTCTTTCTTTATCAATCAGGAGTGATTGACCAGTTCTTCACCCTATATGAAGTTGAATAGGGATACTGCTGCCTCTTGGTAGGGGCCAATTTCCAACCACTGAAACAGGAGCAATACAAGTGGTCGGCCTCCAACCAGTGTAACAGGAGCAATGCAAATGGTCAGTTTCCAACCACTAACAGGAGCAACATGTCTACACAAATGACCCTTTCCCTAAGGCACCCGCATTGATTTGGGGTCACCAATAAACCCAATTACCTTTCCAGTGGGTACCTTTCTATCCCCATATTGCAGGAAGCCAAGCTCTAATGAACCATACACTATGCCTAGAAGCTCTTTCACAAGAGCTGTGAAGAAGATTCCACATTACAATTCCTCCCATACCATTGATAAAACAAATTTCGGATGCTTTTCCATACCTGGCAAATATTTGGCCTCCTGAAATGGGAAGATGCCTAAATGGGCAGGCAAATCTAATTTGGACAGACAAAATCAACAAAGGGATGGTAAAAAACAAGGGTGCATTACCTCTTAGGTGATCCAAATTCAACCTTGTCTACATTCAAACAAACATTATCACAAACACAAAAACAAAATATTGGAAGAAATGTACCATCCACACTTCTCTACAACTGGTTTGAAAAGTTTGTGTAGGTAATAGCTTTCAAGCATCAATAATTGTTCAATAATTGCAGGCAAAATGCAGCTGAAATGAATCTCAATGGTCCCTCCTGGTGTAGAAAAGAGACAACTAAAAATCAATCTTCACATTGTCGCACAATGTGTTGACAATGGAGTAAAAAAAGCATTGACAAGAGCACCTCAAGCTGTTGTTTTGACATTACACCCCAAGTTCGAACAGATCGAAAGGAAAACAGTTGTTCAGAACTTCTAACATCTGCATCACCTTCTAACAAGACTAGCTAAACAAACTAGCTTTCACACACAGAAGTCAATCTTTCCAGCAATTCACAAAACCCCTGCTACTGCCACTAAAGGATTCATGAAAAATATCTCCCCAACATATATAGGTCCTGAAAGAACCTGAGAATTTTGAAGGAACAACACAGTAGTACAACCATAGGCACCATGTCTATTGCATACACTCTAGGAAACCAAATCAAGTCACATTCATACATGGCAATTCACGAACTATCACAAACCCACTGATTGCTGGAACTCCTCAATATGAGTAACATATTGTTAACACATTAACACTTGACTTCCTTCAAGGCATCAGCAAAGTAAAGGAATGTGGGATCCGATTTCCCATCCTTGTAATAAGCAAAGACAGTTGACGAATCATCCTTCATGCTCTCACCCACAAAACTGCACACAACACACAGAACTCAGGACAACAAGCTACCATTGCAAGAATAATATCTGTTGGCACATATCTACACTCACAACATTACCCTGATCTAACTTCAGAGATTGATTGCCAAAAAGAAAAGAGCATAGGGCCTCAGACGCTCATTAAAAAATGTTTTAGCTTCAAGGTGCCTGACATATCTATGAGATAGCAGACAAAACTTGACAATATCACTTTGAAGGTACCCATTAAGTCAGTTCCAGAAAAACCAAAACCACAACAATGAGAAAGACTGTGTTCATCACCTTTTGAGTGTCACTCACAAAGTATCAGACCACAACCTTTCCAATCAATAACAGTAACTAGACCCCCATAACTCCCACTGACTTCATCAGCTCCCACTGGTGGGTGCAGACATGGACACATGGATCTGCCCAGAATTCTGGGCATAAAATCCTGCGAATCCTGTTCGCTGAGTTTATGTTGCAGTTCTCAAAGTAATGGGAAGAATCAATCACCTTGGCTAGCACTCAAGAGACATAACTTGAAGGTGCAAAATATGCTTGCAGCTTCATATTGTAGGCAGAGTACAAAAACAACAGGGTCCTCTTCCCAAACAAGACAAGCTGAACAGACAAGACAGATAACCTCTCCCTGACCTCCTGTCATACATTCCACATACATAACCTAGCACATGGTCTATGAGAAACCCACTGATTGAAGAACAATGCATAACTCCAGACTTACAATTGGAAGTCACCCAACTTGGAGAGCAAGAACTTGACTGCTCCTTCAACATCCTTCTTAAAGGTTGCCTGGCGCTCCTCAGGCACAAGTGGGGTCAGAATCTTCAAATACTTCTTGATGTATGCCATGAAACCCTTCTTGTCATATGGAGGTTGCTCCTGAGAAACGAAAATCATCAGTATTGCTAGTCACACACTCACATTCGGAGAGGAACTAGGACTATTCCTAAACAAGACAACAAGGGATAGCAGCAATGGACAAAGAGGAAATTAGACCTGCAGTCTGAAAGTGTCAACAATGTCAACAACTTTGGCTGCTTGGTCATCGGCTCCCTCTTCTTCTCCACCTTCAGCTGAAGGATTGGCTCCAATCAGACTATCCACATCAAGAGCGCCCTTCACAACCCACTGCATTCTCCCAAACCACCACATAAATCACATCAGCAGTTGACAATGAATGGTAACAACATTAGAACACTGAAATTCAACAAGAGAGCTACATGGACAGACACCCATTGTTTTTCCCATTTCATTACTTGACCTAGATCTGGCTATATACAAGCATCAAGCAAGACATGCACTGTAAAATGTTATAGAAATGCTGCAAGACAACCAGACCTCACAGCAAAAACAGGGCAAAGGGGATCCACACTTGAAATCTAATGAAAGAAAGGACCACAAGGACTGATCCAAGCTGCATCAGACTGCATAGCTTTCTGTTTCAGCAAAGGGTGGCACAGCAATATCACAATATTATGGCAGAAGCAGAAAAAGGGAAAAAAGCTCACACCTTGCCCTCAACCTCCCAAATGACACCATTGTAGATCTCCTCATAAGTAAAAGAGTCTGACAGCAACTCATCTCCTGCAAAAAACAGAAGGGAAAAGCAAGTTAGATATGTCTGAGAACCAGCATCAGGAGATGATTAGGTACATAGAATACCTACCTTTCACAGAAAGCCAAACTTGAATTTGCTGGACCGTTTGTTTTCAGAAGGCAAAGATGAAGGCGACACATTCAAGCTATATATTATCTGACATGTAGTAGCATAACAACACTATGCAAAGAGCATTCACCTACTCTATAAACAGAATTCTGTCCAGGAGCCAGACCTTTCTCTCTGCTGAAAACCCTCCAGCATCAACTATGAGGCCCACTTGTACAGAGACTCACAGATGCAAAGTCATTCAAATTCCACATGAATCAAAAGGCCAAGATAGAGCACAAAACACAGTCCCTACAAAGTGCTCTCTGGCCTGCTTTCTAATTCATCCGCAGAGATATCGTGTCTAGGCTTCCGAAAAAGTTGAGAAATCAGTCTGTTTCTCACATAGTTGTTACTCAGCATTGAAGAAAAGACATAAAAGAGCAGTTGCTCTAAGATTTCTTCAAACCGAATGCAAAAACTTAGAAACACAAGTTCCCCCGCTCCATCGCACGGTCTAGACTCTAGACAACAAATTCAAAACAAAGCAAAGCGGAGGCACGTGCGACGCCGGAGAGAAAACAAACCAATCTCCCCCTGTTCACGAACAATCTTCCTTTACAACTCCGCTAAGAGATTCGAGGAAAATAGGAAATAAGATCGCAGAAACAAAAACCCCTCCACTACAACACTCCATTCCCCGCGGACAGAACCGATCCGCAAACCACACCTGATCGGTTTTTGCACAACAATCCCGCGAAAGGAAAAACAAAAAACGCAAGACTACGAAAAAGCAGGACGCTGCTAACTTGCAGGCTTCACACAGCAACGAACAAGCAATGCAGAAGATGTGTGTGTGTGTGTGTGTGTGGGTGAGAGAGAGAGAGAGAGAGAGAGAGGAAAAACCCTGGACGAAATCGCCAGAAATTTGCCCCTAAACATCCTCTCGCAACACGTACCTGAGACTTTGTCCTGATACACGAGCATCTTGAACTGCGTCCTTATGCCCCGAAGAGAGGGAGAGAGCCGAGATCGAAGACGCGAGAAGGAGCGCGAGCAGATTTCTCGCAGAGAAGTGCGCACGAAAGAGAGCTTGCGAGAGTAGCGTTGTGCGCTCTTTGGAGACGACGATGGCCCGGGTCGGGCTAGCACGGGTGCTTCACCCGTTTTCCCATAGGAACCACAATATGCCGAACTCGGTCACCGGGTGTCGCAATATGCCCACCGGATGCCGTAACAGGGCCGCCGGGTGCATTACCCGTGGTTGGCTGGGCGGCAGGCGCCGCTCTGGGTTCAGGGAACGGACTAGGTTAGGTAGGTCTATGAGCGAACAGTTAAGCTGTGAGAGAGAGTGCGTTCACTCTCCCATCACTTTCAGCCCGAGAGGTTCAAACGGTCTAGGTAGCCCTTCACCTACTGCCTTATAGTCATTTAAGGGCCTTGGGTTTGAAAGAGGGGGGGCCACAAATTCATTTTAAAATTTTATATTTGATAGCTAATAAATTTGTGCCCATAATAATTTGGATTGTCAATATTTAATATTATGGTTTTAGAAATAAATTTACTTTCCATTACTTGCAAAGTTTCAATGATAAAAGATGTTTTTGACAAATTTGAATTGATGAAACAATGATGTTAAACCAAAACTCTTCTTACATGTTTAAAACACAAGTAAGAATATTTTATTTTATTCTATAAATATTTCTTTCTTAGTATAATATATATTATCAAATGTGAACCAAAAATTTCCCTTTTCAAAATAGAATAAAGTGTGCACATTTTTTTAAAAACATTTTCAGGAAATCTATTAACAAGTCCGCTCAAAAATTGTAACTCCTATACAAATAGTATTGTGCAACTAGTAACCCAATGGCCAATAGTTCACCACTATTGAATTACTAGTGTTCAACTAGGTCAATATGACTTAGATTGTGCAACAACTTATTAATATATTAACTTAATTTCACTACCAATAATTCATATTAATATGTAATATTGTTTTATAAAAACATATTGTGTATATTCAGATATTAAAAGTTCATTTTAGGTGCAGTACAATGTATGAACATGATTATATTTTTTATTTTTTATGTTTTCTACCAAAATTAATATTTTAGTTTTAAATTTTTAGTAATGAGTTATTTGTCAATAATTTGTTGTTTAATATGTAATTTACTTAAATATTCTGAACTAATTACTTATTAAACATAGTAACTAACTATTAATATTAATTATAAATAAATAGTAGATTGATTGAAATAATGTGTTAAATGTTAGTTAATTTAAATAAAGTTTCATTAAAAAATTAAAATTTCAATGATAATTGAATAATTAATTCCGAAATTTTGAAATGTCTAAAATTAACAAATGGCCATTTGGAGATTGAAAATTTAGAGAGAAACTTTGATTTGGGACCATCATATGATGCAATAATAAATGTTAAATTTAATGTTTTGTGTCACTATATGATTTAACAAAGAGAGATTTCCAATGTTTTGTTCAGAAAAGTTCTTGAACCGTCGTAATGACCAAATTTGAAAAGTCCAAAATCAACAATTTAGTTTAGAAGTTTTAATTAAATACATAATATTACATTTAAAGTTGAATAAATTATTTCAAAAGTAATTACTAGACATTGATAATGCATGAATCATCATGATATTATAGATTGGCCATGAAATCAAAAATATCCACTTGCATTAAATCTAGTTCAATATATTATTTTCACATCTAAAAATAATAATATTTTTAGCACCCATGATGTCCTTTTGGGCGGCCCTTGTTGATTGAAAAGCAATTTTTTCGATCATTTTCAACATTCCCCAACGTCTTTCCTACCATACAATGTTTTCCCAACAACCCTTGGTTCAACAAATATATAATTAAATTTTTTCAACCCTCGTGTTTTTTTGACACGAGCCTTGTTATTAAGGCTTGTCATCTTCAATCTTGTCAACATTCCCATTTTTTATTTTATTTTTCCTTCATTTTTGTCATCCTTGGTGTTGTTTAATATGTGTGTTTTTGTTATTGACAATCTTGAACCAAAACATTGCCCTAATTTGAATTTCAAGTAAGGATGTTTGGATTCAAGAACATTTGTTAGGTTGGGATGGCATTTGACATAACAACAATCATAATGGTTTAAAGGTTCAAAAAAGTATTGGAAAGATAAATCGAGTCTTCAATAAATTTTTTAAAATAGACAAAAATTAAAAGGGGAAATGCATTCTATTGATTTGAAAAAAGAAAATAATTATAAAAAGAAATTTAAAGGGGGCTAATCCTCCCACCCTGCTGATTTGCTTCTCCCACCCTCCCCCCCCCCTTATCTCGTCTCCTCCCTTTAATTCTCACCACCTCCGTCTCCGCCTTTCTGATTCCCCCCCATTCCTTGTACCGCAACGCCATGAACG
>Ga0209208_10006734_pt1 | contig 15801 bp, 11 predicted proteins | sample S1TSphfallax_3_FD_187694 | JGI IMG/M metagenome (GOLD analysis project Ga0209208, IMG submission 187694) | Host-associated microbial communities from peat moss isolated from Minnesota, USA - S1T2_Fd - Sphagnum fallax MG (SPAdes) (version 2) | ecosystem: Host-associated > Plants > Peat moss >...
TATTACCATGTGTGTTTTCCAAACTGATGCCTGATGGGAAGGTGAATGACCACAGTTTGGTATCCAAGTTCCATCTCAATGTGAGTTCACATTTCAAGCAAAAAGAGCATCTACATTTTCTGGCCAAAAGGGTCTGTTCCTACTTGTTAAGTGTATTTGTTGTCTATCATTCATGCTTCTCTACAGTGTTTACAATGAACCCACCAGTCTCATGGGCATCCTCAAGTATGCTCTTAGTTTGCTCCTGCCAGGCTTTGCCAGACTTCTGGGTGTTCTTTCTTTGTTCCTGCCAGGTCCCCAGGCTTCGGCCACCCTTTGCAGCATCTGGCCATTTAGCATTGTGCCTTTGTGTAACTCCAGCGCAGACTTTCAGCTTACTGGTTGGTCCTCATGGCAAAGGACATCAAAATATTTTGGTGATGCATTGCATCTGTGAGGACATCAAATCATGCATGCATTTCATGACCTTGAAAATATTACACTCTTGTCTACCTTCTCTTGAACTAGCTGCGAGACTCACATGAGAAATCCACAGACAAGAAGAAATGAGAAACCCAAGTTCAAACTGGATTGAAAATCATGTAGACTATTACCTACTCAGCCAGGCAGGTTGGGGTAGTGCTGAAAAGCAAATCTTTCTAATTCATAGTCTTCCAGTGACTGTAATTTTTGCACGAGCAAATTTCCATGCCGCATCCATATCATGTATTACATTCCTTTTGCAGTGGTATATGTTTTCTGCTGTCTGGTGTGAATAAAATATCTCCATGAGTTGTTGAGAGCTTCTCTCCATATTCGAGCTTCTCTCCACAATGTCCTTTGCATTTAAGTGACCAAATCTCATTGGTGCCATAAGTTAAGGTTTATCTTCTTTGAGACTCGGGGAAGTGACTTCCATTTTGTTCAAATGATGTGAAAAAAATATAACATGGAATTTATTGAAAATATACATATAATTTATAATTTTCTTAATTATAAATAGGGTTTCTTAGAATTGGATTGTGAGAATATACTTGAATTTTTTTTAATTATTTTAATAACATATTTCTTTATTGTTTTATTATTTCATTGAATACCAAAAAAAAATACCCTTTTATTTCATGTGTTCTATAAAATATACAAAGAATAAGTTTCCCTTCCTTGAAGACCTACAATTTGATTGTACTCATTTGCGCCCAACTTAATGTTGCACTATCATTTTTAAATTTTTTTTTTTAAAATATGCCTCGTCCAACTATTTCATTGCAAGTAATTTTTTGCCTATGCAACCATTTTTTGAAAAAATTAAAACATGTTCCCATAAAATAGGTTTATATATAAAGAATGGAACACCTTTAGGTTTGTAAAGTGATATTAATAGTAAAAAACTTCCCCAGTTTTCAATTTTGCAATGGAATACAAATTCAATGTGCGTTATTTAATCCTAACAAGAAAAAAAATGTGGGAGTTTTGAAATGGAACTAAAACAAGTTTTTAAATTGAACTCATGAATGTGTCATTTAATACACAAACCAAACAAGAGACAATTAGTGCATTTCATAAGGCCAAAATGGTGCATGGACAAACCATGAACTAATTTGAATTCATAAGACTCAACATGGTCTAGATTTGGAAGAAAGCAACACCCTCCTCCATATAATATACTTTGTAACTCCACACAAAAGCTACATTCAAATGGTCAATTCCCAAAAAAAAATTAAACTATTAAATTATCAACCCAATAGTTTTGAAGGTTCAGTAACTTCACATTTCAGATTGAATTGAAAAGCTTTGAAAGAAACCTTTATATTTATTGAAAAGAAATTTATGATGACACATCAAACTTCTTTGCTTTGACTTTCAACACATCATTTAAAAGGTTAAAGTTGCTTTGGCAATTTGATTTCAAACGCTTCAAATTGTCATTTAATTATTGTTACAATTTTATTTTTTTGAGAATGTGAGGCCAATTTGTTGTAGTAGTTTTCAAGACCTTCTCGATGGTCTAAAGAGGGCCAAATTTGGATAAGGTTTATTCCCAAAACCTTGATCTAAAAATTTGAAATGCCCCAACATTTTGAACATTCATTTTGGAGTGTTGGGGCTTGTTCCTTTACATTTTTTCCTTGTCTTGTCCAAGCCTTGGTCACAAGCTCAAAGTTAAAATTGCAACAAATAATAGTTTTTAGCAAATCCATGCACATTTAAAAAAATCACCATTTTCCTCCCTCATGAGTTTCTCATTGAACAACCTCGCATTTAGATCATCCTAAATATGATCCTCTATTTTGAAAAGTCCCCTAGAGCACAATCATCAAATATTCATAGTTTTCAAGTTGACTGATGAAAAGAACCATCACGTTGGTCTCATCAAAAATCATGCTTACTATGGTATCTAGCTCTTCAATTATCAATCCAAGTTTGTTGATGTGCTACTCCATGATGTCATTGGGATTCATTTGTGACATGAAAACCTTCTTTGTTAAAAAAAATATCATCAACAATCCTTTTCCAATGTAACATTGCTTCCCAAATCCCTGAAGTCACGGTTTCCTTTGGAATAATCATTAAGTAATTATTTGACAAGCTTCAAACTAACAACTTTCAAACTTTGTTTTCCTTATTGGTGTATTCAACAATGCCAACAACATCAATTTGTGGTTGAACACCTCCATCTTGTCAATTAGTCCTCACAACTCCTTTGCAATGTAAGGATATTTACATCTTGAACCATCACAACATGTTCTACTTACACTCAAACTTCTCAAAGGACAAGCCAGTAACTTGTGAACAATTAATGTCAAACGATGGATGAGCTAAAGATGAAGAATGAAGAAAGAATCAAATGTCTACAAAGAAAGAAACTTAGTGTATTTTCATCTCAAGCAAAGCCAAGACATACAAAGTGTACTCAATTCCATAACTAAACTAATGCCATTATTTTAGTGCAAGTCACATTAGTCAACCAATCGATCAAGAGAAACTACGAATTTGCTTATCTTGTTCAATCACCTATTGAATACTTGTCACTAGCTCACAAAGCAACTCACCGAAGCACATGCTAACACCTAAACTTTTGCTATGACAACTGAAGATTCAATTTACAAGGTGACTAACAAAAGTACATGCCGACACCTCTACTAGTGGCAACTTAATTTTCTATCGTTTACTACTAGCAATTTGTTGGCTTTGCTTTTCACGATAGAGATGTTGTGATGCACCCCTAAAACAGCCAAAGTTTGATATCCCTTCAATCTAAGGTCATGTGAAGCCCACTATAGAAACATTTCTGGCATAACTGAAGGATCCACTTGGGCTTCACCATGCTTAACCACTACATGTTTCTCCAATTTAGTACGGCATTGAGTAGTTATCATCCTTATGGATGTCATTTAAAGGGCAGAGCCATTATGTGACCCGCCACTTGTTTTCTACTACTACTACTACTGGGCAGCTCAATCTTTAGAAACTTTGCTGCTTCATTGTTTGCTAGAAAATTTGACCATAGTTCAACAGTTATATAGCAAGTCGAACCTCTAGCAAGAAAGTTCAAAATCCAAAAAAAAACAAAAAACAAAAAACAAAACAAAAGTTCAATGAAATTTTTAAGAAAAGATTTTGAAGTCACAGTTTGCATGGTCACACTTGATGAATGAATACTCCTCAAAATGTGGGACACAAAATGAAACTAAATTGCAAGTTCCATAGTCTCTCCCTCCCCTTAGCTACAGGCAAAGTCAACCAAAATCAGATAGAATAAAAATCGCCACATCCATGGATTCTCAATCCATGTTTGTGAAGTAAAGTTTTTGAGTAAATCAGATCATGTGGAGTTTGGAGTAAATCAGATCTGCCACATGAATGCGAAAAATTCGCCACATGTATGTGCATGGGATTCCCCCAATTCATGTTTGTAAGTCAAGTTTTTGAGTACAGCAGATCTGCTGCATCAAATTCAAAAGAAGCCAAAAACAAAATCCTCCAAAGTGGATATAAAGTGAAATATAAAGAGACCCTTTTGTCAGGATGGCACCAAAATCTTTGTCAAAGATTCTAGCAGTCAGATTCTAAGTCTATGCTGCATGAATTTACCACTTTCTCTAGCAACAATAATTTTTGATATCTGAAGTTGCAATTTGCAGACCACAATTTGAAAGAAAAGAAAAGAAGAAAAAAAATCGTTGTTGCAAGCTAAAGCTAAGGAAGAAAGAAAGAAAGCAATCTGAAGTTGAAAATAAAATGCATAAAATGGTGCTCAACTCATGGGATCATCCTCTTGAATTTTGATTGATGGGTTTGTTATTGCTGATCAAGTGAAGTTCAGACAAAATTAATGTTTAACTGTATATAGCATCTTTACAGATTGTATGGTTTTTTGTAGCAATCTTTGACGAGCAAGAAGCTTGCATGGGGGAGAGGGAGATGATCAGAGAAGATTAAGAGGCATCAGATTAGATCAGTAACCATAACATGGAGAAGAATTATAAGATGTCAAACGGAAATTTAGTTGCAAGCTCCAGCTCTGGATCAATGGGTAATTTTGCTGCTGCTGAATTTAGCAGCTCCGACTCACAAGTACTTTCAAGGGAGGAGGAGGAGCTCGCTCGATCTAGTGTTGCCAAAGCTTTCTTCCGACATCGGAGCCTTGTGGATCACCAACTACATTCCTTCAGCGAGTTTCTGGAATATGGATTACCTGCTATGCTCTATGAAGCAATCCCTCTCCAGTGCTCGCCACCGCCGCTGCCTGCAGCAGAGAAAGTCCACAGCAACCCAATTGCAGCAGCTGCCGACGGTCACGTCCGGAATGTTGCAATTCATGAGGACGGCGGAGGAATCATATTGCCGCCCAAACGTCGAGCTGCTCGCCTCATCTATGGCGATGTTTCTTTGGCCAAACCCTCCTGCATTGTCAAGCACTGGATGCAGGATAAGGAGAAGAATGTAGAGGCCATCGTCGATCTCCTTCCCCATGAAGCTCGTCTCCGCAACATCTCCTACTCTGCTTCTCTCTTCGTCGACATGTGCCTGGAGGTAATTACCAATTCAATATGCAAATCCTTTCAAGGCCTTCAGATAGCTGCATGGGTGATGATGGATTTAGCTCTAGTAGCAGCAGCAGCAGCAGCTTAGAGAATTCTCTTAGAACATGGATTGTTGCTCATGCAGGTGTATATACCCAAACTAGCTGCAAGCCCAGCTGAGACAAGAGAGGAGGACGAGGACGAGGACGAGGAGGAGATGGTAATCCAAATGAGGAGAGAAAGAGTGTGTATAGGCAAGGTACCCATCATGGTCAAGTCACAGTTCTGCCATCTCTATGGCCTCAGTGATGAGGAAGCAGCCAAGAAAGGCCATTGCGCTTTTGATGCAGGAGGCTACTTCATCATCAAAGGCTCTGAAAAGGTATCTGCAAAGCTGCACTCAGCATATTAAGCTGCCTAGTGAATGATCTAAACTGTCTCTGCAATTTTTTGCTGCTGTAATTTCTTGATCAAGAAGCTGGTGTATCTGCAGTGATCATCATGCATATACCCCTAAATCCTAAACCCTTTGCCAATGCAATACCTGATTTATATGGAATTTTTGAGCTACCCATTTCTGCTGAGCTTGACTAGGTCTTAGCAAAAACTATTTCATGGAAAGCTGCATGCAGGTTCTGGTGGCACAAGAGGAGAAAGCTGCAAAGCGTGTGTACGTGAGCTTCATAAAGAAGACAGACATGTGGATGGCAAGTTGTGCACCACCATGGAAGGGATTCACAAGCACTGGTCACTTCAATTCCAGACTTTATAAAACATGCGTGAAGCTGGTTAAAAACAAGGGAGGTACACCCATCTTGTGGATGGGCTTGCAGCCATGGATCTCTGATTCTGTCCCTGTGGTGATCATTCTGCGGGCACTAGGGATTTGCTCACACAAGGAATTGCTAGAGAGGGTTTGTTATGATCTATGTGATGTGAGTCTCTGTGAGTTTGTTTTGCCCTCCATTCAAGAAGCAGATGATTGTCTACTTAGCTTCCTGAACAAACACAAGGCAGCTTACAATCATGAGATTCTTGGTTCTGGTAGTAGAATTGGTGGTGCTGCTGCTGCTGCAAGTGCCTCAATTAGGTCAAAAGTTTGGGTCCTGGATCAGAACCAGGCACTGGCATACTTGGGTGCAAAGGTGGTGCATAACAAAGAAAGTTCTTATCTATCTCTGGTTGAAAGTGGGAAAAGAGTAATTGCAAAGCTCCTTGCACACCTTGAAGGAGGGGAAACACGCAAGTCATACTTTCTTGGTTACATGATGAACCAGGTTTGTTGTGCTTCCATGGGAAGGCGTCTGGAGGATGATAAGGATAGCTTTTCCACCAAGAGGCTTGATCTTGCTGGCCAGCTCCTTTGTCACCAATTCAGGAAGGCAATGGCCCATCTGCAGCATGACATTCAAAAGCAGGTTGGAAAATTCTTGGGGCAAGATGATGCAGAGGAGCTCAGTTCCATAAAACACTTTGTCAATGAAGCAGTCCTCACCAAAAACTTGCAGGCAGCTTTTGCCCTAGGAAACTGGAACACAAATGAAGGGCTCAAATGTTCTGGTGTTGTGGGTAATTTGAAGAGAATGAACCCAATGGCCACTTTGTCACATCTGCGCCAGATCCGCCTCAATGTGCCAGCCCCATTAAAACCCACTGATGCAGCTCACCATCCGTAAGTCTTTTCTTGGACTTGCAATGCCACCTAAAAAATTCTCCCCTGTTCTTAACTAAAGTACAAAGATCTGAGGTCATGCCTGAGATGTCTCGGTGTGCAGATCCTTTTTTTGATAGCCATGATTCATTTCTGCCAAGCACATTGATCATTGCATTGACTGATGATTGCACATGTGCACACCATGCTTGGGAGGGACAAAACCAGCAATTTTTCATTCTGGGGGAGAATCTGCCCAGTGCAGACAAGCGATGGAGCAGAATGTGGTCTGGTAAAGAATATAGCTCTCACATGTATTGTCAGCTCTGACTCAGCTGAAGATCCAGTGCTGCAAGTGTTGAATGACTTCGGGATGCAAAACTTGGAGGAGATTTCGCCCTGCACTGTGGCACAAGCTGAGAAAGTATTTGTAAATGACACATGGGTTGGCATCTTACAAGATGGCTCAGAAGCAACTGTGCACACTCTGAAACAGCTGCGAAGAGCTCAACTCCTGAATGAGCAGGTAGGTTAAAATCAACACCAGGACTCAATTTTTCAATACATTGTCCAGCATTCATGTCATGATCATCTTCCTGAAGTAAGGATTGATCTTCTTCTTCATGTAGTAGTACTTTATAGGTACACTCATATTTGGACTGACTCATCAGGTTGAGATCGTGAGGGACCTGAAGCAAAAGGAGTTGCGGGTACACACAGATGCAGGTCGGTTGTTGCGTCCACTCCTGATTGTGGAAGGCCAGCATTTAGTCATTGGAAAGCATCACCTGAAGACACTGAAAAGTATGTGGAGGCAAGAGAGTGCAGCAGCTTCATTGTGTTGGAACTATTTGCTACAGCAAGGAGTGGTGGAGCTGCTGAGCACAGAGGAGGAAGAAGGTGCTATGATTGCATTGAACCAAGATGATTTAGAGAAATCGCGAACAGATCCTGAATACGGCGGCAGTGGCATTATCTACACACACCTGGAAATTGATGCATCCTACTTGCTGGGACTTGGTGCCACCATGATACCCTTTCTGGAACACAATCAAGCCTCCCGCAACCTGTATCAAGCCGACAAGCATTGCAAACAAGCGATCGGTTTCTACACAACCAATTTCTGGGGACGGTCTGACTCTTCAGCTCATCACCTATTCTATCCACAGAAACCCATTGTCACAACTTGCGTTGCAGACAATTTCCTCAAGAAGCCTGAACTCAACAATGGCCAAGTTGCAATTGTTTCAATACAATGTTTGGCATACAACCAGGAAGACTCTATTGTCATGAACCAGGCATCAATTGATCGAGGTCTTTTCAGGTCTGTGAACCATGTGAATCTCTCTCTATAGAGCTCATTTCCACACAAGAATTGTTTGCAAAGAGACTCTGATGGCATTGATAATCTCAGTTGACAGGTCAATCCGGCACTGAGCAAGCTCTAGTACCAGTAGTTGCATTGCTGAACCACAAAACCGCAACTTTCTTTTTGCTGCTGCTTTTCGTGCAGGTCCTTGCATTTCAAGACCTATCGAGGTGAGGAAAGGCACAATGTGGATGAGCATTTTGGTAAGCCAAGTGTGTCTGATGAATTACGAACATGGTACAAACACAGTTTGCAAAAGATTGAGCAAGATGGCTTTCCTCAAATTGGAGAATGGCTAGAGAAGGGGGACATAGTGATTGGCAAGATAACAGCTGAGAAGGGCAATGCAAAGCTGGTTGACACCAGCCAACGCCTCAAAACGCATGAGCAAGGGCGAGTCGACCAGGTGCTTCTGACAACTGAGGAAGATGGACACCATATAGCCAAGGTGTGCTTGCGCTTTGCCCGAGCACCACAAGCTGGTGACAAATTCTCAAGCATGCATGGCCAGAAGGGGGTGGTGGGCACAACTTTCAAGCAAGAAGATCTACCATTCACACAACAGGGTCTCGTGCCGGACATTGTCATAAACCCTCATGCATTTCCTAGCCGCCAGACGGTTGGACAGGTTCTTGAGTGCATGCTTGGCAAGGTGGTGGCTTTGAGTGGCACATGGCACAATGCTACTCCATTCAGCAACACCAACACTGGATATAGCATCATGGAACAACTGCATACGTAAGTTTCCCATAACTCTGGAACAGTCAATCCCACATGCAGAAATTGAATATCCGGAGGTGAATAATTATCATGCTCGCTGCACATATTAAGCCTCAGAAGTCTTCAAAAGTGCAAGAACATGATGCAAGACTAGTACTCATACCTCTAAAACCCTCAAAACCTCTAGATCCTTTTCATTTTGTTTTCTGGGGTGGACACATGATTCTTGAGCAGGTGTCAGTTTCAAAGAGGTGGATGTGAATCCATGTGCAGTGGCACAACTGGTAAGCAGCTCAAAGAACCCATCACCATAGGGGTGACATTCTACCAGCGCCTCAATCACATGGCTCAAGACAAGATCAAGTGCCGTGGCCAGGGAGGACCTGTCAATGTGCTCACACGCCAACCAGTAAAGAGTCGAAAGTGCATGGGAGGTGTGAAATTTGGAGAGATGGAGCGAGACTGTATGCTGGGTCATGGGGCTTCAGCTACCTTGCAGGAACGGTACTTTCTGTTGAGTGATCCATACCGAATGCACATATGTTCAAATTGCCATCGTCCAGCCACCATGGATAAAACCCGCACATCACTGTGCCATTTCTGCAAGACTAGGAAGCATGTGGTGCAAATCAACATCCCATACGCATGTAAACTGCTGTGGCAGGAGCTTCATAGCATGGGCATATCCATATACATGAACACCAAACTATGAAAAAGCTCTGAGCTGGTGTGCCAGCAGCAAGCACCTCAGCTTCTTCTTCTTCTTCTTCTTCTTCTTTTGCATTCGCTGTTACAACTAAGAAAAGCCTTTCCTTCTGGTCCAAGAACCCTGTTACTCTCTGCAGACCACATCCAACAGCAAAAGAATTGGACATGAGCTTGCAAGGAATTTCAAGGGTTTAGGGTTTAGGGTATGCTTTCCACAGATAGAAGAGGTTGCTGGAGGAAAGTTTTTTGAGGAGAGAATTTTGCAAATGGGAAGTTTTGGGCCATTGTTAAAGAAATCTGGATAGCCTACTGGATCAATTTCTTCAAGCTTTCTTCACTGAACTGCAGTGAGTTTTTTGAGGAGAGAATTTTGCAAATGGGAAGTTTTGGGCCATTGTTAAAGAAATCTGGATAGCCTACTGGATCAATTTCTTCAAGCTTTCTTCACTGAACTGCAGTGAGTTTTCTTCCGGTGACCTTAGTAGGTCCAGAAAACAAGACCATCTCTGTGTAAACCTCTGGGTATCAAATACCCACCCAACAATGATCTCAACAATAACAACAGAAATATGAAAACATCACCAGACTCTTGATAATATCATGTTTCTCCATTTTAGGCTTATTTGTAGGTGCCTTGTGAAGGGCAGACCAAAAATCAAGATATGCAGCTCTGTGTGGCCTGTGCATGGTATTCTTTACTAAAAGGCAAAAGAGTCATTCACATTGCATTGGCCACACTGCTTCTAATATTGCACAAGAATTTCAAACTGGTATTTACAATGCAAGAATGGTGTCTCCTGGCAAACCATATGGGACAATAAGTACATTTTTACTCATGGCACACAAAACTTCATTACTCCAATTGGATTTACACTACACATTGGACACCTCCAGATAGGGTTTTGGGGGCGACAGAGAGATTTTCTTGGCATGCTTTTCACTGCCTGGTGTGTGCTTGTTGGCAGGTGAAATGAAGAAATTGAGCTATGTAAGGAGGTATGGCCACACTTGGTGTTTCGGACTTGCAACTAACATCACTTTAATATCATCAATAACATGTCACAAAATTACAATATCACGATTTGTAAGATTGTAAGTTGTTATCAAATCCCGCCCAACACTAAAGGGCTTTCTTTTTGGATCTTCTCAAAAGTGTGCAAGCAAAGACCGATAAACCTCTAGGAGCCTTGCAACCATTAGAGTAGTAAGTACCGCCTACACCTAGTATGTGGGTGGGCCACAACAATTATCAATTACATCCAAAGTAGTGTGCAAGTTATTCTTAGTGTTGTTTAGTTCTTGAATTTGAAATGAAACCAAAGTTTTTTTTTTATTTTTTGTTATAGAACCTCTAGTGTATTTCTTAGAATATCGTGCTTTTGGATCCATGAAATGGTTGGTTTGAAAAACTTCCCAAAAAAATTGAAACATGGTTTAATTTAACAAGAAGTTGAGTTCCATTTACATTGTATGTAACTAAAATTTTAAAAATTATGTAATGTTCATTGAATCCAACTATTGTAAAAACACCCAAGATAGGAGATTATGTATTAATTGATATATAATAGTCATTTAAAATTAATAACTTGTACCTAAAAAGAAAGACTTGTAATATGACTAGAGTATCTCAACTTGTTAAAAAGAAGAACAACACCTGATCTAGGTTCAAGTTTCATTTTTCATAAGAGTTGATTTCACGGTTTGAATTCAAATTTGGTTTCAACAAAACATTGAACCTCTAGTCTAAACCAAGAATTCAAACATGCTTTTAATACCTAAACTTGGCAACATTGGTTATTTATCCAACCTGGTTGATAAACATAAAGTCCTAAAGAATACAAAGTAGTATCAACTAATTCCCACCACATGGCCTAATTGAAACAAGTCAAATATTGAGCTAGTGGCCATTTTATGTCTTCTACGCATATTTATAAGTGCAAACTCAATTTCATGCTAATTAAAGCTTAAACTTCATACAAATTATCGTTTCAACCCAAGGTATTACTATTAATGGACTTGTCATAATGTGAACATTACAAATCATTCATAACTTAGTGATAATGTTTAATGTTGTTCAAACACCTTTCATAAAAAGATTGCAAGAGTTAATTTCATACATTGGTGGAAATCACACAATAGAAAGTTGTGCCATAAATGATGTTGAATCTTGATTAATGAAGCTAGTGTTCAAATTAATACTTGGTTTTGAAAGTCCAAACATTCCATTTTCACCCCATATTTTTTTTTTTTTTTTTTTTCCTATTCATTGTTTTTTTTCATGAACCTAATAGTCAACTCTTCTATTTTGCAAAGATTTTATCTTCAAAATCAAAGATTGAGTTGTGTGCATTTTCATTTGGATGATTGGGCTTCATTCTCAATGTTTATATTCCTATTTAACTATCTACTTACTATTTTATGCATATCTTCATGATGAATTGTGTATACAATTAGTACAATAAATGCACAATTTTGTGAAAAATGTAGAGCATTTGCCAAAGGAAGTTATGTGTTTTCCAATAGTTGTCCAATCTCATTTGAGTACTAGGTGTTTCCATGTTAACACAAGCCAACCCTTCACCCATAGATGAATTTTTTCATAGAATATTTTCAAAATATATTTCATTTATAAGTTCTAAAAAATAATCAAAAATCATTTTGACTTTACAAGTTGTTGCATCATACTATAATGTAAATATATGTTTAAAGATCTCCCCCAAAATATGTCATGTTTCTATAATTTTTTCAAAATAAAAATGTTTATGGTGTTTTTAAAACACTAGTTATAATGTTTAATGAATATATTGTAAGTATTCTATCCTCGTTAGATTCATTCCAAATAATGTCATATGTTTCCATAATATATTACAAGTATTGTCATGATTATTTTCAATGACTTATGACATTAATTCAGATTTTAACACTAAAACATGCAAAATTAAACACTAGTTACAATTACTTTGGTTCCTATTAATATGATTACACCCTACTATCAACATCTTCACTAAAATGGAAATCTTGATCAATTGCATCAAAGTTTGTTGTATTGTAAAATCACATTAATTTCATTGTCTTTTTACAAAGAATTTAAAATTCATTCCATGAATTGTGTTTACATGCCACGGATTAACAAAAGCATCTCCACCCATGGACATAGACACGTTACATAGGATTGTGATCATGTGTAAAGTGACAACCCCAAATTATTAAAGGTGGTTTAGGTCACCTGAAGCCCAACCTATCCCTTATGATTTTATTTGCAAGTCCACAAATCAAAAACCCAAGATTATTGCATAATGTGCACCATGCACTCCTCCAAGCTAGACTTGACACAACTACCAACACCCTTGCAATGAACTCCAAAGCCTAATGTTATAGCATGTTGTAGCATTCTTCTAATGCATGACAATATAACACATATTTGCAAAGACATTCAAAGGTTGACACCACATGCAACAATTGCAACATTTCCACCACATGACATTATTAGCGCTCCTTTAAATGCATGATGGCAATGTAATACATGTTGATGCAAATCTCTTAAACTTCATGTTGCTTACAATGATTGCAACACCTTTAAAGCCCAAAGTCATAGTGTGATTTGCATGGACCAATGGTGGAGCGATGAAGTGTGGGGTTTTGGAATAACTACAATATAATCTTTAAATGAGGAGGCTTATGATTACCTTGTCCCCATGTTAATTGATTAATAACTTTAGGACATGTTTTATGAACACATTATGAAAAGGACACTCAAAGGTTTATGCCTAGGAATACTACCAATTTGCAACGTGTGAAAAACATTTGTTAGTCATGATCACATTTTTCATGATTATTTTACCAAGAGCCATGTGTATTATAGCAAGTTATTCAAGCACCAATGACACAAAAGATGAAGAGAAAGTTGTTTTTGAGGATCATGGGCAATATTATTTAAGATGGGCCACATATTTTGTTCAAATGAAAGATGCAATAGGGATATGTGGGTAGTTGAACATTCAAAATTGTATTGGTGCATTGAAAATGTTATTGTATGGCATGTTTGTACATGCAATTGATGAATATTGTAAAATGGATCAAAACATTACAATATTGGAGGCTATGAAACATTTTTCAAGTTGTTACAAGTATTAGAGCTTGTTTTGAGTGACATTACTTGAGGCAACCAACCAAGGTTAACCTTGTGAAACAAAAGAAAATGAATGAGAATCAAGGTTTCCCTAGAATGTTTGGGGTTTAGGGATTGCATGCACTAGGCATGGAAAAATTGTCCACTAATTTGGGAGGGTCAATTTCAAAACAAGGAAGATAACATGAACATCATTCTTGAGGTTATTACTAATCAATCATTGTGGATTTGGCATGCCTTCTTTGGCCTACCAAATAGCAAGGATGATATCACGATTTAAATAGGTCCCTTCTTGTTAAGGATATGTTGATTAGTCAAAGACATGGCTTGAACTTTAAAATTAAATTTAATGTTCACAACATATTATTTATTTGTTGATAACGTCTACCTTCACTGAATTTTCTTTGTCCAAACAATTTGTGAGCCTCAAGATGAAAGGAGATCTCATCTTGCAATGATGTAAGAATCAACAATGAAAGATGTAAAGAGATGTTTTGGTATTCTTCAATCTAGATTTGCAATAATTTAAAACCTTTGCATGTAATGGGACTTACCATGATTTTGATTCTGACATTGTGATGGCTTGTGTAATTTTATGAGCACATACTTGGGTTCATTATGGGGGTCTATGCAAGGGAGCATTATAAAAGCATTAAGGGGCATATAGATGTTGTGTGTAAAATTGTCACATAAGTGATAAATTATGTGAGTTTTACCCAAAGTCTCATTTAAATTATATTTTATGATACTTCTCTCCAAGTTCATACAACTAATGAGGTGGATGAAAGTTGGAATTTTCTTAGAATTATGTATGATGGATAATGTTACATTAATGTTTTGTTTTATGCGTTCAATACTAAAAATGGAAGGTTTTGATGGACAACTCATGACATGTGGAATTTTTGTATGCATTTTAAACTTTTAAAAAAAATTCCAACTATTCAATATTACTATTGTTAGTTTACAAATATTTAATTACTTTGAGAAAAGAAAAATGCTAGTTTTGTGTCATGGGTCAATATAAATAAATAGCATGTTTTAAACCACCAATCAAAGATTTAAGCTCCAATTTTAGAGTAAATGACTTATTGTTTCATGTATTCTTATTTTCCATCCAATTTTAGTCTTAAATATTGGGATTCTCAAATGTTAAAGAGTTGTTCATACAAACTAATAAAATTCACTATAAGATATTTGCATATTCATGATTAGATTATTAGCTAATTCTTTAATTATAATGGACACATATGATTTGGAAATCCCTTTAATCACCTTGGACAAATGGCAAAAGACCCACCCCCCCCGCCCCCCTCCCCCCGACAATAAGTTTTTAATTTAAAAAAAAAAAGGGAGTAATGAGCTCCCTTGGAATTTTTTTTTAAAAAAAAAACATGATTCTTGTGGTTCTATGGGGGGAAAATTTATAAAAATAAAAATAGGGAGTTCATAATTCTCTTGGCAAAAAATAATAATAATAACAAAATAACGAGGAACTAATATTTCCATGGAGTTTTTATTTAAAAAATAGCATAGTGCTTTGGCAATGGTGACAAAAGTTTTGCCACCATCACTAGGGAGCTATGAGCTCCTTGGCCAAATTTTTATAAAAACAAAAAAAACAAAAAACTTGTTCTCACCTCTATTACCATCACCAATGAACTACAAGTTCCCCTAGCAAAAAATAAGGAGCTACAAGCTATTGTGGCAAAAGTTTTTTAAACAAGAAAAGAAGAAGAAGCTAGTATCTTTAGTTTGGCTTACTTGTGGAGTGTTGGCACCTCAAATTTTTATTTAAAAAAACAAAAAACTTGTTCTCACCTCCATTACCATCGCCAATGAACTACAAGTTCCCCTAGCAAAAAAGTAAGGAGCTACAAGCTATTGTGGCAAAAGTTTTCAAAACAACAACAAAAGAAGAAGCTAATAACTTTAGTTTGGCTTATTTGTGCAATGTTGGTGCCACCTCCTCCTCCTCCTCCTCCTCCTCCTCCTCCTCCTCGCGATTCCTCCAAACAACTCCTCCTCCTCCAAGCATTACATCCTCCCCCCTTCTCCAAGCAATAGCAAACCCCTCCTCCTCTACTAAGTAATAACTTTTTTTTCTCAAGTAGCACTTCCTCCAAGTTAGGGCAATGAGGGGCAAGAACGGGTAACTAGATGGGCAAATGGATGGGTAGGTAGGGTAGGTAAAGTAGATGGCCCCAAAAAAAAAAAAAAAAAA
>Ga0209208_10006735_pt1 | contig 15800 bp, 3 predicted proteins | sample S1TSphfallax_3_FD_187694 | JGI IMG/M metagenome (GOLD analysis project Ga0209208, IMG submission 187694) | Host-associated microbial communities from peat moss isolated from Minnesota, USA - S1T2_Fd - Sphagnum fallax MG (SPAdes) (version 2) | ecosystem: Host-associated > Plants > Peat moss >...
TTTTGGAACCCCCCCCCCCCCCAAACATGATTTGGAAGTCTCAAATGCATAAACAACTTAGCAATATCCAAGGACATATGTGAAAGGTTGTTCTTTGTAAATATGGTATTAATAAAGGGTAGTTTCAAAATCTAGTTCAATAGGTTGCAAGCCTCCTTTTCTGGCCATGGAAAAAGGTACAAAAGCAAATGGTGGATCTTTTGTTGACAATGAATTGTAACCCTTGGCATACACCACAAAATAAACAATATTTCATAAACACAGAATGACTGGAAGAATGTACAATTACATTCATGGAACTACAACATGTAAAGGGCATCCAATTAGCTATTACAACATTTATGAAATTGGAACTTGCAAAGTTTTTGAGCAAGTTATGGATTATCATTTTCATCATCTCCGATTTAGTCTATTTTCTAGGATTTGTTTAATGCAGTCAAAGTGGCCATTGCCAAGAAGAACATGTGGAAAAATGGGGGATTGTCCTTAGGAAGATTTAGCCAAATCTGGATACAGCAATAAACAATCAACACAAATAAGCATGGAAAAATCTTATAATTTGCACGTAACTATGTTTCTCGTATTTTTTACTTTTATTTTTTCTTGAATGTCATTGCTACCATGAATATTACAACTAAGAACCAATAAGTATTTTCAAAAAACCCAAAAAGACACACATACTAGAGTAAAAAACAAGTCCACAACAAAATAAAACAAGACCAAGAAAACTAGTAAAATAATTCATATTTCTCACCATGAACTAGTAGTAAGGTAGGTTGGAAATTGAAGTCGTAAAGTCCAAAATGCCCACTCAATGAGTAGTGAAAAATATATAATAATATCCTTATTTCATTAATTCATGGAGTGTCGAGACCAAGCGTTGTTTGAAACTACTAAAATTTATCTATTGCAATGCCTTTGGTGAAGATATCGACAATTGGATCATGAGTAGAAACATAGGTAATAAATGTGATTCATTCTTTTTAGTAATCTAGAATGATATGCAATTTGATCACAATGTTTTGTACATTTATGAGATTTTGGATTGATAACAAGCTTGAAATAACCTTGGTTTATCACTACAAAGTCAAGGAGGACATTCTTGCACATGAAATCAAAGTCACATGTAATACATGATGTAATCAAAAAAGTTTAGTGTTGGCATTATACATTGTGACATATTCAATGTGAATGGTAGTCCATATAACATCAATTTGTTACAATTGTCCCATTGTTGAACATTAGTACAACACATGTGAAATTTTCTACCATTCAAGTTTACTACATAATTCACATCACATAAAGTTATGAAAGTGTTTTATGTGGAATATTCACTAGATTGCAATCACATTGTGTTAATTCCTTTGAGATATCTCAAGATGTATTTAAATGCACCACAATGTGATTTGTTTAGATTTGCAAAAAAAATCACCACACAACTAAAAACATGCAATATTGTTCTTGTTCCAATGTCAACAAATAGTAGGCAACACTAGTTTTTTGCAAGGAAAATGATGAAATCACATTAAGGGTAAATCAATTTTCATCAAAAAAGTGATGTATAACAAGTATCATAATACATAATAAGCTAAAATCTTGATGGTATCTTTTAATTATCCTAGCCACAAGCAAAACACATTAAAATTTGCATGATAACATTTTGAAATTCAAAATTCACTTTGAATCAAAATTAATTTTGATTCAATGGTTAGATGAAAAGAAGTGAATAAAATCAATGTATATAAAGTATATAACATACAATTTTTTGATAGCCATGAAGCTTCATATTTGTGGTTCATAGAACATTACTAAATTTTTTTTAAAAAATTCCATCCATAAAATCTCTTCTTTTTTCATATGGTAGTAGTTTTTTCCTAAAATGAATAAATTATTATGCATAAAATGCAAAAAAACCCACATTTTTTTAATGGAATTTCATCCAAAAACTTTAAACTTTAAATTGTCTTAGATTTAATTGATGTATATCAATATCATTCACCATGTAGAAAATATAATAAATAAATTCACCCAAAAATTCCACATGTAACCCTAGTTTTGAAATAAATTATGCAATTTTTCAAACTTTGTAATGAATATTACTTGTCACATACTCCATGCGTTCAAGTTCTTCAATGCTTGTTGAATTTTTAAATCATTAATTAGTTTAAGTCTAAAACTAATCAAATATACTTAAAACAAGCAAAAATAATGTAAGGTGTGATGTCCATATGTTATTCAAAAAAATGAAAATCATATAAAAATTATACTTGTGATTAAATTTTTTGGGGGGTTTTGTGTGTTTTCACCAAAATTAGATTCCACATGATGGACATCATATTAGTAAAGTTGAACATGAAGGCCTATTGATAAAAAAAATGGAATAACATTTGTGATGCACCTCCATGCTCCTTGATGGACTCAACTATGAATCCAAAGGTGAACAATGGAAGGAAAAAGAGTTGGGCGTGCTCCCTAGCTCGTAGCACTTTGGGGGTAAAGGGGCATGCTAGAGCTCTGGGATGGGATTAGGAAGATTGACAAGCAATACAATCACCCACACAAACCAAACAAACCAAACAACAAGTTGGTTAGTGCGTAGTTGGAACACTTTGGTGCACGGACGAACCAAAGGCAAACATGAACCCACAAGATTCACCATGGCCCAAACTTAAGGGAAGCCACCACTCTCCCCTTATAATATACTTTGTGCTTGTCCATGAGACCAGGACCCAAATGTCACTTTGTCCCAAGACTCCCAAGTGGGAGTCCCAAACCAGCACCCAAATGTCAATTTGTCCCAATTGAAGCTCTTACAACTTTGGGGGCGCATAACTTTGTGTGCAGACCTCCGATTGAGATGAAGTTTTTTTCTCAATTCAATCAGATACCTGAAATTTTTGTTGTAGCCCTTGTCGAGAGCTTTCCAATGGTATGTGGCACGCCACCTACACACAAGGAAATCGGGGCGATTCTTGACTTTTAATGGTCGAGAGTCAAATTGACTCCCAACCCTTCTTTTGGCTATAACTTGTGTTTTAAGTGTCCAAATGGGTCATGCAAGCCCATTTTAGACATCTACGTTCCAAGAGCTTTCCAGTGATATAAGGAACTCTTCAATTAAATGGGGTTTGACTCTTGTAATCACTCTCTAAAAATTTAGGAGTCCATTGGGACTTCAACTCCCAAAATGGGAGCTCACTTGAGAATGTGAAGGTTCATTCCCTCACACTCTCCTACATTCCTAGGAGAATGAAATGTGATTATTGGGCTTCTCTCTTGGCCCACAACCTTGCAAGCCCTTTGCCTTGGCTATGAGCCCAAGGCTAGGGTTGCAACAATTTGAAAATGAATATTGTTTAATCATATTGTTGATATAAACTTCTTGATCAAGTTTAATGATCCCCTTCAATCAATCTTGAATTAACCAAAGACCAACATTTAAGCTTTTGGAAAATTCTTGTAATGAAAATTTCATTCATGTGTCTAAAAATTTGTTCAATTTATGAAATATCAATAGAACAAACTAAACCATCATGAACAAAAGCAGATTATGAGCAATGGTTTACTCCTAGAAACATAAACACATGGGTCTACTATTGTTGACATAAAGTTGTGTGTGGTGAGGAAAGAATCAAATGGACCTTGTATTGGTCAATAATGCCATTTGCATTGTGCTTCAATTTGTACACCCATTTGTAATATATTGGTTTATGATTTGTTGGTAATGGAAAAAATGTTCATGTGTTGTTTTGAAATGGAAATGATAACCCTCCTATATCCCATCCAATTGAATGTTAATTTAGGAGCTAGAAAGGGAGTTGGGAGTCCTTGAAATTTTCATACTATAATATATATATATAATTTAAATTTATGGTAATCATTCCAAGTTGTGATAAATTATTAATATGAATGTTAAAGAACTCAAATTAAAAATTCCAAGTTTTGGTTTAGTAATGGACTTTTGAACTTGAACAACAATTGCATTAGAAGTGTTCAATTTTACAAAGGGCTCGGATAAAGGATTTTTGAAAATATAAAATTGGTGGTAAAAATTTTGAAATGATAATAACCTACCAAAATGTTCAAAAAACATTCAAATTTAAAAGTGATGAAATTTGAAAGTTTTAAAAATTCAAATTGGGTCCAAATTCTTTAAGTAATAACAAGAAGGACAAAGTAGAGGCAATCCTTGATGCAATCCTTAATTTTGCCTTATATTTTTTTATTCCTATACACATTATTGAAATTTTGTTTTTCATGTTTTGAAGTATGATACCTTAGACCATCATTTTAAAAAAAAAATTAATATCACACACTTTGTGTCCATGTAGATCATGAAAAAGAACCATTAAAGAATATTAAAAAGGAATCCAAAAGGGTGACATTGTGAGAAGTTTTTTGGACACCTTAAAGAATTTGGACCCAAGTATGTTTCAATAGTTTACAATTTCAAGAGTTCTTTACCACATATAAATGGGGTGTAATCTATATTTATGACATAAAATAAAGTTGTAGCTTATGATGCAAGGAACTAAAACCTAAAGTAGTTAACATATTTGAAATGATTTGAAATTATGATTTTTTAAAAGTAAAAACACAAAATTTGCACTCTTTGAGAAATTGACATTTGTTCAACAATGACTAACATGTAAAACATATGATATATTGAGGCAACTATAGGTATTTTAAAGAAAAAGTTACAAAAGATTTCATTCATAAATGCTTTTATATGAAGAAGTGAAAATGACTAAAAAAGATTTGCAATCCTTTTATAAAATAATCATTTTGGCTCCTATTAATGGGTTTTGACCAACTATACAAACATGAGTTGGATAACTTCAACCACCATAATGATCTAAGGCATTTCTTAATCAAATTGCATAATTGGGTAATATGGTTGGACATGTAAAAAAATTGATGGTAAGGTACCATCAACTAAATCACCAAAGTTGATTAGACCCATTATTTTTACTACAATAGGACAAGTAGAATTGATAGCTCCCATTGTTTCCACTAAAAAGAACGTCAAAATTCATTGTTATTCCAAGATCATCTATTCCAAGTTCATTACTATTAGAGGTTGACATTTGAGTTGATGCCACTATCTTGTAAAAAAGGTTCAAGTTGTGAACCATTCTTAGATTGAGATACATTTTGTGTCACTTGAGACAAAATGAATGGAGCTTGGGATTATTCAAGTATTTCAAGCAACAAAAATTGCTAATATTTGAAATTTTCAAATTTTAAAAAGTAATTTACAAGAAACACTATAAGAAAAACCCAAATTTGTAACTAGGGTTTGTGACTAGATTTTAATCACAAATAACAATTTGGGACTAAAATCCCTTAGTCACTTGAGATTAGTCACAACCAACCATTAATCACAAATGACACAACATCATGATTACGCCATCAAATTATGGATGAACTTAAATATGTATGTATACAATTTCATCCACTATATACCTATCACAATTTACTACAAGGAATCTTGTCCATTCCAACCCATGTGTTTGCAACTTATGTCCAAATATTTTTGCAACTATAGATGCAATTGTTCTCTATGGCACTAGTATAAATTATTACAAAATAGTTTGTAATTACATATGTGATTGAAACTTGCAACTAATGTCAATTTAAATGAAAATGAAAATGAAATTAACACCTATATCATCCAATTTTAGTGGCATCTTTTAGTTTTTTCTACAATTTGGAAATTGGTTCACAGTCCATTGTAGTGATTATATGGACATTTTTAAAAAAAATGTAAATCATTAAAAATTTAAAATAAATATAAATAAGGAGACTACATTGTTTTAATTGTAAAATCAATCACAAAATGACAATGCCATGTAAGTTGGTTTGGATGGGTGAAAAGTTCTTATAAGTTGCAAGGTAAAAGCATGGTTAGGTGGCTCAAAGTGGCATTTGAGAGTTTATAATCTAACACTAGCAATTGTTTTTGTAATTTTAACAATTATCAAACCATAAATCCTATAATTATCTCCTATGATTTTAATCATAAATATTAATAAGTCAGCTTATGAATATCCCTAAACTTGTGATTGATCAAAAAATCCATGCAAAAGATTAAAATCTTTAATGTGAAATGGACTTTCAAAAATACAAATTTACAACAATGATGTCATTCAAAACTTTTTAAAATTATATATATATAAAGTTTCAATGCATTTCACTAATAAATTCTTCATTTAATGATTTTCTTTTATTTTCTTTTTTTGACGCTACTTTGATTTTTTCTGAATCCACATTTTTAATAATTCCCATGTAACAAACGTAATGTTGTCATTTCAGAAGTTCATTACAAGTCCATAATCTTCTTATAATTCATCCAATAAATTTATGATGATTCCCATTAAAGTGTATGACAACATTAACAATAAATAAATTGAAAATGTTAATTTTCAATATGGCTTTAAATTTTATGTTTGTATGTAATCCAAAAAAAAACAAGTGTGATAATCCAAATTGTCCACCTATTCATGCTTTCACCCTACATCTTCATGCAACTGCCATTGTGACTTGGTGCCACATATTGTCTTTTATGATTAGAGTTTTATGCAACTTGTCCAAGGTGATTAGGCCATGTAGTAGTCACATGCGGTAATTACAACTAAAAGCTAGTCATTGATTTACAAATTCCTTGTAGTGATTATATGGACATTTGTGATTAACTATGTGACTATTTTGATGACATTCAAAATCATGCCATGTGTTGTTCCTTGGATGTGACACATCGCAACTATTGAACCACAATTGTTTTTCAAATTAATAAATAAACCAAATTAATCCAAGTTGTTAATTTTAAATCTAAATTATATCAATTGTGTGGCCAATGCTAACAATTTAGGGCGATTGACTAATAGGATATTTGATTAATTGCCACCCATACATATATCGTAATGGGAGACTAATATATTTTAGTAATTTTTGAGACAAAGCTCAATTAAACCATGAAAACAACATGAATATATACTTTAGCAAATTTAGAATAAATAATGTATAGAATAGGCCTACTATACATAATTGTTACTTTATACCACATAATTTACAAAAGTATAAACATACATGAAACATGTATTTAGTTAAACTTAGATTAAACTATCAATTCTATACTTTTTCTAACCTAGTGGTTGGGATCAAGTTTGAAAAAAAACATCATTAATATCTATTTGTTGGATCATCTAGTGAGGTAAAACATTATTAGCATTTATTGTTGCATCATTTGGTGGCCCCAAATGAAAGTTTCTCTTTAATTTTTCAACTTCCAAATGGTCAATTGTTTATTTTGGACTTTTCAAAAGTCCAAAATTAATTAAATATATGATATAATGTAATGTATACATAACTAATAGTTAGCATTTTTTGGTCACTTTTGCAACTAATGGGCCAAACAAGGGCCTTCCAAAATGAAAATGGTGCAAAAAATCATCCCATTGGAAGAATTTGAAGAAGTTAGTACTTGCAAATGTGACCAAAAAATGTGTGTAGTGATTTTTAGTTACAAAAATAGTCAAGGTTAATTGCAAGCAACAATTAAACGCATGTGGTCACAAATCAATTGGTTACATTTTTGGCGTTTTCCTACTAGTGAAATTGTTTCATTTATAGTCATTGAAAATGCATTTCACATTCAAAACTCTAAAACTTTCAAATGGATGTTTTGATCAATCACATATCTTGTGATATTTATAGGGTGGTTTATTAACTTTTTGGCCAAAAGCATATGGGAGTGCGTGTTGGATGGCATTGTTTACAAAATGTCACATTGTGACAATTTTTACTAGTGTAAAATGTGCTCTCAAATGCCATTTTGAACTAGGTTTAACCATGTTTTGACCCCCCTAAGAAGATGTTTTTATCATTGGGATTCTAGCTAGAATAAAATTATAATTTTTATGAAAGATAACATCTCTATTTATGACTATTATTTTACCTTCTACATCCCAATGATAATAGCCCTTTGTGGCTTCATTGTATGCAAAGAACTTGCATTTCTTATTCTTTTGTGCTAATTCATGTCATTCTTTTGGAACACGTGCCTAGGCATTGCACCTAAATACTTTGGTGTGGCCAATAGAAGGCTTTGTGTTGCAGGGTGAAAACACATTATAGCCCAAGGCTAATAATGTAGTCATATGCAGTCACACTGACATACACCATAGCAAGTGTAACGTGTTTTATTTTTCACTTTTAGAAGTGGTAATTTAATTTGGTGTTGAAAGTATAAGATTATTTTATATAGTAAAGTTCATAATATATCATTGGAACATGTGAATTAATCTAAAAGATATCCAATGAATAAAAAACTTTCAAAAACACTTATTAAACATTGTAACATGTGTTTTTTAGCACTAAAAAAATGGATAAATAAATTCCAAAACTTTTGAAATTACATATATGTTGAAATCTTTTACATAAACCTTGACATAATAATATTTTTAAAAGTTTAATTTTGAAAAAAAATTTGAAGAATGTTTAAAAAAATATTCCCCTAAAAACAATCTTGTAAGTAAGCGAGTGTGGTTCATGTTATTTTGATTGCACCTTCACATTGTATTATTTTTAAAAGGTGCCCATGTTTGAACTTCGCCCATGTCATTAATGAGAAAGATTTTCATTGTGTTTACATATTATGTATTTTGGTAAGCTAAGACACAAAAAAATCAAATGTTAAACAAATTACACTTTTTTATTTCATACGATGTGATGTTAAAATATATGTATGTAAAACAACATATGTAACAATGTACTAAAAAATGCAAATATAATTCAAAAAAGATTGAAATAAATTTTATGAAATGTATATGATTTGTTAAACATTGTGATTCTATATGGTTATACCAAGTTTGTGAACCATGTGTAGAATTGATAATTGTGATATCATGAATGGGATTTTTTTAGACATTGATCATAAGGATGTGGTAAATTAAGAAATTGAAAAAATGATCAATTTTCAAATGAAAGATGACAACAATGTGAAGTGGGTGATTAATTAAATTTACATTTGAAATGATTTTTAATGATTAATACAATCGAAACACAAGTGTAGTTTAAACAAGAAATGAGTTCAATTATATTGTGTATACCACGAATACACCCATGATTCTTTGAATTTAATCTTTCCATATTTTTTCAAATAATATTAAATAACATTAACTTTATGAAAATTGAAATATAAAGCTTAAATGTCAAAAAATGGAAATTGATAATTAAATGCAACACATTTTGGGAGGTGTATATTATGATATTTTGGCCCTACCATATTGTGTTTTTTTCATCCTATATCCATGCTTCATATGGTGTTATATCATCCAACAGTGCATGGTGTTTTTGAAAATAAAGAAATGTGCAATAATATGAACAACTTCTACACAAAACTTAATTGGTATATGAACATGAAATAACACACATCACATTGCTTCCATTATAGTTTTGGTCTCATGTTCCTTAACACCATTTTGATATGGGATGTAAACTATTGTCATCTTTTGACTTATACCTTCTTCCTTAAACAACTTATGAAAATTTCCACTATTTTATTCTTTACCACAATTTGTTGGCAAGATTCTAATCGCATGTCATGTTTCTTGATGTTTCCATATGCACACCTTAAAATAATGTTGGTTGTATGTTGCCACAAATTCTGAAATCATTAACCATTCATGTCACACCCATTTTTTCAACCATATGTTTATGAACATGACCAAGCAATTATACCACGTTTCAAAATTTTGAGAATAATTAGCCTGACCCTAAAAATGAACTTTTATGTGCAACTTATACATGTCATGTTATGTAAAGTTGATTCCATGTTCACTTCTCCTAGATAAATTAAAAAATTATCATTCTTGTGCTTGCAAAAAAATTGCATCATTATGAACAATATTTTGAATAGAAAACAAATTGTGTTTTATGCACCAATAACACATCCTTAAGGACTATAGACTACATTGATTGTTTAAAAACACATTAATTTCAATGTCACATTGTCCAAATACATAAGTTGTGTGGTTCAATATGGTATCAACCTTTTAATTACATCCATTCATAGATTGGAAGTTGTAAAGGGGTGAAAATGCAACCCTCGAACATTACCGTCCTCAAGGAAGCAAGACTAAGGGAACAAGGTCAACTCCTTATTCCAAAACGGAATAACTTTCATTTGTTTATTCTACTTCAATTATTCAAGTAATAACTAAGAGTTCATGCAAAGAAAAAAAAGGATGGTAAGGTTTGTCATCCAAGGATAAGCCTACCATCCTAATTGTAAACTACTCTAATGGCATACAAATGAGAAAATACAAACAACAAATAAACAAAACACAAAGGTTTGGGTAATCACCACCCTCCAAGTCTTAACAATACCTTCAATGCATCAAAATGGGGTCCAGTGGGTCAACATGCCTTCCATGCTTATTGTCCAACCTTTCTAGCACTTGTAGACCCTCTAAGCGCATTGCCTACTGGGCAAAAGCACACTAGGGTGTCACAATTTCAGTAGATTAGAGTCTTTTTTCAAAGTCCTTTTCTAATGAAATTGAAAACTGGCTTAAAATATGAGTATTTAAATGATATTAAAAGTAACATTTTTTTCCATTTTTAATTTCAAATCATGATGTTATAATACATATAAAAAATATCACAACATGATTTTTTTAATGTTTAAAAGGGCTTTTAAAATAATTATAGTTTTTGGAATGTTAAAAAATCCATAACATATCAAATTAAAATCACATTCCATTCATTCAATGGATCTTCAGTTTCTTAAACATGATTCATCCAATATCCCAAAGTTTTAAACACATAAAACTAACACATGAGTTTTGTAGGTGTGACAAAAAAATGTGGGCAAAATTCAAAAGTCCATTACTTATTGGCTATCCATGATTTTGATTTGATTTTTTCATTCTTGGAAGGTTATGATAGCTTTAGATAAGTGAGTCCTTTTTTCTATTATTTTAATGAATTTTATTTTATTTATTTTGTTGTATTTAGGGAATACATGAAAAATTACCATTGTGACATCCATATAAGGTCATTGTAGTGTGCAAACACCTTATTGTCTACTATCCTTCAAAAAGCCTTCTTGTTGTTGCCTACCATCTATAGTCACTTCATACTCCTTTGACTATCGCTTATTGTCTATAGTAGTTTCATGTACCCTAAAAACTTCAACTTCAAAACACTTTCTTTTCCTACTACCATATACTAGTTATTACCTTCTTGTGGTAGCAAATAATTTCCTATTATAGAGACAAAAAAATTTGCATACATTCTTACCATTTTTTTGTAGAAAAAACACATAATTATTATACAAAATGTAATAACACGTTATGCAAGCTTAAACTATGCTACCTTCCTCGTTTATTAATAGGATAAATTTACACAAAGCACATGAAGGTTTCTCAACCATTTTCCATTGGGATAACACATAATTACAAATACATTTCCAATCTATTCCCTCTTGTCTATTGTTACCCAACACACCTTTCCAAGAAAGAACTTCCCATTCCAACTCCAAATTACAGACTTATTGAATCCCATAAAATCCCCCAAATCTTCTTTTAATCCTCTTTTTCCACAAAGCCACATAAGGCCCACATTGACCCCATGAAATTAGGGTCCTTACCCTAATTAATCCCTTCATAAAAACTCATAGGTGATTGGGTGAATTACACCCAACCATTCATTAACATGAACTACTTAATCCCATTAGCTTCATTCTTTTAGTAAGGGACAATAAGTCTACCACTAGTAATTACTAATTACTAGGATGCCTATGGCACCACTTAATTTAAAGATTTTTACTCCTTAATAAAAGTTATCATGAAATGACTCTATTTTGACACATATCATACATTTATTGAATCACATATTTTTGCAACATTTGCCATATAAACACAATGAACATTATTCTAGTACATTTTGATGCACTTAGAACATTTAATACACTTGAAGTTAATTAGTTGTTGTAAATGCTAGTTTTTTCCTTGTTTTTTGAGGGACATTCGAAAACCCAAAGTCTAATCTATGCAAAATGTGCATCAAAAGGACTTTTTATCCTTTGTTATTTGTTCTTTTTTTGTTGGCTCCTCATAACACTAGCATTCCCATTAGTAATATTTTAAAATTTTGAATTGTTCTTTGCCAAGAATGCCTTCACCTTTTCATCTTTGAATTCTTTTGTTCATTTGAACTACAAGTTTTTTTTTACAAGTGCACGGTCAAATTCTGAAATGTTTTTTACATATTAGCAACATTGTCCCATGTTATGAGCAAATTCTCATATTGATGCACCCCTAGGTTTGTTACATGGTATTAGGGGTAAAAAAACAATTAATATATGGAATTGTAATAGAATGTAAACCTAAGGTGTGCTTTTTAATTTTCATGAAAAAATAAAACATGGGATCTTTGGAATGGAACTATGATGAACTCATAAGCAAGAATTAAAGGTGAAATCAATTTGCACAAACCAAAAACAAAGGTGATTAAGGTGAAAGCATACTATCGGGGGGCCAAGATTGTTGCCACATTATATTATTTTCTAAGGTCCCATGTCATTATTATGAAGGATTTTCACAATGTTTTTGCATATTATGTGGTGTGTCAAAACTCAAAGAAGTCAAATGCCAAAAAAATTATATTTAAAAATTTCATATGATGTTATATTAAAATATATTTGCGACAAAAAAAAAAACTCCATAATGTATTAAAAAATGAAAATATACTCATGAAATGATTGAAATGATTCTTTATATTTATAAAATTTGTAGTATGTACTAAACATTGTGATTCCATATGATTGGAGTAAATTTGTGAGCCATGTGAAAAGTTTGATAATTATCATATCACAAATGGATGTTTTTCAAAGCAATGACTACAAGTATGTGGTAAATTAATATTTTAACAAAAAAACATTTTCAAATGGAAGATGACAAGATATGTGAAGTGTGCCATTTTTAAAAATCTCATTTCAAACTTTTTTGGTTGACTAATTCAAACTGAAACCTAATGTAATCCAAAAATAAAAATAGGCTCCATTATACTATCATAAACATACCCATTATTCCTTGAAATTAATTTTTTTTTTCAAGAAATATTAAATAACATTCATTTTGTGAAAATAAAAATATCAAGCCTAAACACCAAAAGTGAAACCAAAAATTAAATGCAACACATATACTTTATGCACATGTCATAAAGGTGCGCATTGGCCCCCTACGTAGTGTGTTTTCACCCATTAATGCAAATTAATGTGGTGCATGTTGAACCATGGACAAACCAACTCACAAAACAAAACATAGCTTAAACTGTCATGTGTTTAAAATATGTATGAAACATTTATATATAGGATGCAAGATTTTACTATGAATGAAAATCCTTCCTCCTACTTATATGAATTTCATACATGTTTTAAACAACATAACATCCAAATGTAAACATGACCCATACCCACCTCCTTTGTCACGTGCTTTTAAAAATTTATTCATAGAATACTTTCTAAATATTTAATATTATTTTTAATAAAAAACTAAAAATTAATTATTTGATTATGTTAGGGTTGATATTAAAGACTTTCAAAAAATGTCATTTGATTTTTTTAAAAATTGAAAATATTTTAAATATTGCAAAACACTAATTATAATGTTTTTAAAATGATTTTGGATTTTTATATTCATTAGATTCATTTCAAAAAAATTCAACTGACTTCATAATATATTAAAAACATTATTGCATAAGTACATAAAACATTTTCAACATTAACTTGATGTACTAAAAAAACAAACATGTAAAATTAACCATGGGTTACATTTTAGATGGCTTGTATTTGTGCATTTGTACCCATTAGTATTTAATCAATATGAATTTACAAAAAAAATAAATTCACATGACTATTGTTGTCAAATCATGACTTAAGAAGTTTGTGATTTTAAAAAAATAAAATAAAATTTGTGTCTTTATGTTGAAAGAGTACTAAAAAGTTAGAGCAACATATCCTTCATGGATACTTTAGTCTCATAATGTAATGATATTCAAATTATTAAACAACATTGAGATTGTTCTATGCACCATTTGAACCATATTTTTGATTGAAAATGTATTGTGTACTTCACATGTTTTGTGGGGATTGGGATGCTTTTATTTCCAATCTTCTTTGCAAAAGTTAGTTAATCATGGTCATGGGTTTTATTAGGTTAGTGTCGGTGTCATGCCACTAGATAGGCTACCATCCCAATTGATATTATGTAGTGGTAAACCATAGGAGGGGTTATTTGGCCTAGCACCCACTAGTTCACCATCCATTGAAAACTTATTAAAATTCAATTGTGGATAAACCACAATTGAATTACTAAATTTCCACTTGATAACCTATCTTATAAATGCTTGTGTTCTCACCTTACACCATCTAGGTAACTACCTATATAAGTGAGTAAATATCATAGGTAAGTAGGTAATGGAAGTAGGTAAGGTGATTAGTGATCACTACAAAGGTAAATACATGTGGTGTGATCAGAAAGAAAGAAACTTGTGAAATGACAAAAAATACTTAAAATGATAAATTAAAAATAGTGAAAAATATTTGTTGCATACAAACCTTAACCTTAGTCTACAACAAATCCTCACTACACCAAAACACATCCTAGTTCATTCTAGGTTTCATTAAATTTTGAGTGAATTTGAATTTTTTTACCATGATGAAATTGGTCAACCTTTTATTGAATAAGGACTAATTGTTACAGACAATGAATTGGTCCACTAGTACCTAGTGAAACAAGGTTACTCTCAAGTGAAATAAAAATTTATCAAATCATTTGATGTGCTAGTTAAATAATTAAACAACATGAAAATCAATTTAATTCAAATTATTTAATATTTAATTTAATATTATTGATAATTTCATGATTTTCAGCCTATGAATTATTGACACATGTCATTACCTATGCTAGGTTAGAAACCTAGACTAGGTGCATAAGTCATGTAATCAACCCAAGTAAAGACCTACTTTAGTGAACTACAAAGGAGAATATTTGGTTAATTTACCAGTGTTGGTCACAAACACACTATTTGTGAAGTTTGATCCCTTGACCTCTAGGATGTAAGCAAACACCTTTACCATGAAGCCACCACACTTATTGTGATAATGTGTTACATTGCATTTTATTTTTTCAAATATTTCATTTAAAAAATTACAATAACATAAGCTTTCAAAATTCACATTTTATTGAAATTTTGTCAAAATGAAATGATTAAAGTTTAATTTAAATTTTTTTTTCAATATTGTACATAATTACATTTATTTCCTTTTGAAAGTGTAAAATCATTTGAAAAAATGTTTTTTTGAATATTACTATTCAATAACATTTTAATGACCATTGTTTTGAGAAAAAAATTAATAAATGGATAATATTTTTGTTAATACAATCATATTACCTATGTTAGGTTATTTTCAACTATTTTAGGGCTACTTTTCATTGTTGAAAGTTATTTCACCTTAACATTATTTACAGTTATTTATGGCTATTTTTTTTTAAAAAACTTTTTTAAAAACTATTGCACCTTAGGTTACTTTTAGTTATTTTAAGTTATTTCACCTTATGGTATTTTCGACTATTATAATTTATTTATGGCTGTTATATGTTATTTCATTTTAGGTTATTTTCAACTATGTGAGGCTATTTTTGTTTATTAAAGGTTATTAAAGGTTATTTCACATTATGTTATTATTAACTATTTTAGGTTATAATTCAATAGACTATTTGTGGTTATTCTAT
>Ga0209208_10006736_pt1 | contig 15800 bp, 9 predicted proteins | sample S1TSphfallax_3_FD_187694 | JGI IMG/M metagenome (GOLD analysis project Ga0209208, IMG submission 187694) | Host-associated microbial communities from peat moss isolated from Minnesota, USA - S1T2_Fd - Sphagnum fallax MG (SPAdes) (version 2) | ecosystem: Host-associated > Plants > Peat moss >...
CAGGCCTATTCAACACCATCTGTGTATGGAAGTAGGCAGGCAGGCAAGTTCAACACTAAATAATTATATGGAAAAAAAATCTGAACTTTTGAAAAGTTATTCAAGTGTACTTAACAAGTAAAACAATAAACATTAATTAATTATAGTTTACTGTATATACCAGAATCTTTGGAGAAGATATATTATATGTTCGGCAGTGAGATGTTGAACCTGCCTACCCTACTATGGTATTAGTATACATATATTAGAACCCTTGTCTGTGTTACAGACAGGGTTGAAAAATCCCAAGATCAGATTTGCAAGCATTGTAGTGATGGAGGAAATTAGGGAGTAATTGGTTCACAGCCTAATTTCAAGGTGATGAAAAATATAGCAAGATCCCTCAAGCTCTAATCTCAGTTATGTTCTTCTGCCCCAGAAGACCAGTTCAAACTGATCAGTTCCGCCGCCACCTGTAGGTCTAATGTCGGTGCAGTGACCCCTGCAATGTTGGGTTCTGCTTATAAAATTTCCTCACTTTTTGGCTTGTGTGGTCTCTTCCTTTAACTTGCTCTATGGGGGGGGGAAAACAAAGTTGCTTTGCAATGATGTCATCTTTGGTGCTCTCGGCATACATTCATGCTAAGCTAGATAGTGGGTCCTGGTGCATTGTCCATGATGCGGTTGTTGTTCTTTTAGCGGGGAGAAAGGGAGGGGGGGGGGCGTGTGTGTGTGGAAGGTACTGTCTCTTTTTCATGTCCTAAAAGAGCTTGCTTTCCCATGAAACTTGAGAACTCCCATCCTGTTATTATTATTCATATTGAGAAGCAACAACAACAACTCCCTCCACCACAAGCTACTTCTGTTGACAAAAAGCTAGATGTACTGAAATACTTGAATAGTTGCATGAGTGTTGTAGTACTGTTGGCTCTAAGGTTAGCATGTTTATGAGGGTATCACATAGACACACCCACCCTTTGGTGTTCCTGCTCAACTTCTTCTTAATGGTTGGTGCACACAGGCATATCCCTTCTAAATCGAAGACATTGTTGCCCGCAAGCTTTGTGTAGGTGAAGGCACCCTACTTTCAATCCTGTCTGTTAAACTGAAGGATTTGAGTGCTGCAATTTGAAAGTCTATGAAATTAAAACTAAAATCACTAAGAACAATTAACCAGTGTGCTCTCATCAGCATTTTTTTTTTGGGTGAATTCTTGCTCTTTGGCTACAAAGCTTTTTGGAATTTTAATTTTTTGTGTAAATTCAAATTTTTTGATTTTAGAAACCACAAAATTGAAAAGAAGAAGAAGAGGAAGCCCTGCCTTGCACAGGTTACCTAGTCCAAAGGCATTCAATAGTGTATAAGTAGGTGTGCTAACAGAGTACATCAAATTAGGGTTCCAAGTTTATCATCTTGATTGTCAGAAACTACAATTTAGGCTTGAGACCTAATGGCTCAGGGCATCAAGTGGAGCAAGGCAAGGTCTATACTCTTGGGTTTCAATGTTTTTTTTGAAGGATCATGTTCTTTTAAGTGCCCTCCAGATTGAAAGATTGATTGAATTATTGTGCATTGCATTTCACATGGATTTATATAGTTATCTATTTTTTGCCATGAGTTACAACGAATAACATCCTTTTAATGACAATAAAGCCTCAATTGAAATATTTCATATGCACAAATCTTGACGGCCACATTGAATTATAATTTGAAATTAGTGTCATATGTACCACAACAAACATCCCATATTTTACATTGTAACAGATAAATCTAAAAAGTTTACCTCACAAATGTGTCATGAGCCAGCCACAGTGAACCAGCACCCACCAGTGCACCACAAGGATGAATGGTAAGTGATCCAGGAGACAGTTTTCTGTTGGGTTCCAGTTCCCTAGCTAACCATGGTGGTTACCTCAGTTGCTTTTTTTTCCCCTACCTACCTACTAACAACCCACAAGCAGGTTGTAAGTAGCTAGGTAGTAAAAAAGCCTTTACTTATGTATAAACCATCTACTTACCTACTAATTACCTAATTTCCTACCTATCTACCTATATATGAGACCTATTTTCCTACAGAATTGGTTACCAAGGTGAAACCAAATCTTAACTCAGGTGAGATTCATCCAGAACTGAGTAATACTGGGCATCCAGTGGATGGTGCACTGGTGGGTGCTGGTTCACTGTGGCCATCATGAGCAGAGACACACATTATAAGTAAAACCATATTCGGTTATTGTAGTGTTATATGGAAATGGTCAAATGCATTGACAGTCTGTGGCACTGTAACTGAGCTGAATTAATTCTCCTGCCTGCTCACTACACTCAGGGTGCACACAGCATATTGAGAATGGATTTTACACATGATCCAAATTTACCCAGGAATCATACACATTGTTACTTACAATTCCATAGGATGCAATTAACATCCTTTCCATGCATGCATCCATTCCTCTCTGCATTCATGGATGTTCTGGGCTATGAGGTGCCCCGGGCTGCAAAGGGCAGCCAGGTGAGGATCTTGGGGACATGGGCAATGAGTTATATCAGTGCATTAAGGACTACCATTTTCCATCTCATATCTGCTGCTTTATTTGTTTAAAAGCCTGTTTGTGACATGTGTGTGGACACTGGCATCCTGGCAACTCTGCATTTGCATTTGATCTTCCCCCTGCGCCAGAGTTTGGCCCAGATATTGGTAATTCAAGACAGGCCGGAATTTGGGCTTTGTCTATATTCTCGTTTTTCTCCTCTGTCCAGAGAGGGGCCATTGGAGGGGGATTTATCCTCTGACCCTTTTTGACACCTGCTATGCAGGACCTCTCATACACAGAGCCTAGAATACTGAAATAGCTTTACAGAGCTTCAGGCCAAGTGGGATATTTATTAAGTCTTGGTGGAATCAGGTTATGTCAGTCCTTTGTGAGGTACATGTCTGCCAAGGCAAAATGCAGTCCAATTTTGGGGTCAATCAGTACCAGAACATTCCAGCAGCTTGAAATGCAAAGTAACAAGGGGTGCGTCACACTGTGGCCTTGCCATTTACAGTAAAAAGTATCTTAGTGCGAAAGAAGAATTATGAAAATTCAAATGTTTCACCATGCAAAAATATAATCTTCAAAAAAATCCTCTAAAAGAAGTCAAATCCTTCAAGATATCATAAACTCTATAACTAATCTGAAGTTTCAATACAAGCCAAAATATCATCTTTCAAAAATCATCATAAAAAATAGACCTACTACCTAGGGGCCAAAATCCCTTATGCTACTATACTCTACAGTGAATCTAAACACAATATCCTTGCTTTGGTAGACAAGGCCAACAAATTGTCCCAAATCATTTAAGATCAAAGGGGTGATTGTAGCGAAGTTGATGGGAGGGAGAGCATGACTATGTGAACCAGGACCTACACTAGTGCCTTCATCTTCTTGAGTGAGGCCTCTTAGAGGGTAGTCTTGAACCTACTTTTAACCCCGAAAAACTTAAATTTGGACTTGGAGACCCTCCTCTGGTCTAAGGACAATACATTTTATGATGTTTAGAAACAACCCAAAAATCTTTGGGTGTTTTACAGTGTATAGGTGGTGGTTCACCCAAGGCGTGGGAGGAGCACAAGGAATGAAGATAAGGTTGAAATGAAAACTTGAGGTGAAAATTTTGCATAGAGAGATGGAAAATTTGTTCCCAGTTCCTATGTTTAAGCATTGTCCCCCAATGTGCCTATAGAGCCACAGCTACAAATTCCCACTCCTCAATTTTCACCTTCCTCTGTCCAAATTCTGGATCTGGAAATTGGCATCAAGACTGCAAGAGGATTTTAGCTGAGCACCCAGGATTTTGGATTAGTGGGTCAGGGTGAACCAGCACATGCAGTTGTGGTAGCCTCACCTTCTTCAAGTGAGGCCTCTTATTAGTGGCTATATTTAACCAAGAAATATCAAATTTGGACTCAGGACTCTGATTTATAACTTTTTGAAGAGGATATTTATAATGTTTTTGTTTGAGTCTTATTAAGAGTAAATTTGTAATGTTTGGAAGCAACCAAGCTCTTTTAGGGGACTTTCCCATAGGCTAGTCTGAGCATGTGTGTTGGTTCACTGAAGATGGGTGGAGAGGGACTAGGGTTGGCCTGGGGCAAGTTAATAAGAAGCTTTAGGGCATAACTACCAGCAGGTGGACAAATTAGTAACGTCAGTTACAGAGCAGGCTTCAGTAATCAAATCACTACAATAAAATTTTGTCTTCCACTACATAAGTACCTCATGCTTCATGATACATGTGTGAGATAAACGTTGTGGTTTCATTCATCACAATAAAAATGTGATTTTCAATGTGGCACACATTATATTAATATTACAGCTTGAAATAAGTTTGGTATTAGTGTAATATGTCACATGTGACACAGTTTAATATTATATTACAATATTAATGTACTATTTGCCACAATAAACACTATGTGTTTTGACGTTGCGAGGAGTGAAATCACAAAGTTTGCCTCAAACATCTGTTATGAGGTAGGCCTCTATAAGTATAAGATTAATCATATTCTGTTCTATTGAATCCACCCATGATGTAGAGATATAGATAGAGGGAAAGCACATGAAAACAAGAAAAAAAAAACAAAATAATCTGAGGTGTGATGTGCTTCTTTTTTATCATGGTTTGGAGAAAAAAAGGAAGTTTTCTAGGGCACCATTGTCTAATCATGAGTAGTAAGTGAGTAAAACGAAATTTAACAAGACGACAACAGTGATTAATCCTGAAAAGGAAATCATCTGAAGTCTTGTGTGCTGTTGATGATCACTCGGAAAACAAGTGTTGGGCACTAGATGATAATCATGAGTGGTAGGAGGCTACAGCAAGAGCAGCAGCAACCTCGAGCTGTCCTACATTGGGTTGTTCATAATCATCATCATCATCATCATCAAGAAGAAGGTTTGGGAAATGCAGCAGTCCTAGAGAAAGATTCAAGACCTGTAAGCTAGCAGCAGCAGCAGCAGCAACAGGAGGAGGCAGCTAGAGCTATAACTTACAACAACAACAACAACAGTCCTTTGATCATTTGCAATAAGTTGGGCGTGAGACTATGATTGTGCAGAACAATGTATGGCTTTTCTAGCATGTACAGTAGTGCAGCTGCGGGCCCTGATCGAGGGCACCTTGGGAACGAATGAACCTTTGTCGAAGAGAGGAAGAAGCAAAAAGGATTGGAGAGAGATATATTATATATCGGTTTTCAGAGCCTTTCCTTCAAAGGCAGGATTGCCCGCATAGGAGGACGACAACAAACAGTACAGAAAGAAATTTGCCCTCCCCCTGCTGTTGCTGCTGCTGGTGGGTCCCATACATGTATAAGCTGCAACCAGAAAAAGAAACGAACTTTCCAAAAACTTCCATGCTGCTACAGGGTACAAGCTGAGACAGGGTTTGTGACGATGTGGAGACATGTGAGCCGTCGAGAGTTTCTTGGCTGCATTCCAGCTGCTCCTATCAGATGCAAACAAGCAAGCAAGCAAGCAAGCTAGCTAGCTAGCTAGGTATGGCCCAGTCGTCTGTTGCTGCACTAGCGTCCCACTTACACTCCACCAGTATGCACTGATGACGGTGCCCTTTTACACTACAAAAATACCTATGCAGTAAAAACACAGGGAATTTACAGCCTTTGTTTTTTGGCTGCTATATGTAGCCAGACACCCATATTCTTAAAGTGCTAAAATCAATTGCTTTTTGTTATTTTCAATATAGCCATAATTCCGCAAAGATAAAAGAAAAATTGCCACATTTCTATACATGCTTAGATTAGGTTAACCAAAAATATAGAAGGATGTTTTAAAAATGTTGCTTTTCATATTTAGCTTGTAGCCAGATCTGGCCAAATCGTCTTGCAGATCATCATCGCCACTTTGGCTATATCACAAAATTGACCCAAAAAAAAACCACTGAGAGAGAGAGAGAGAGAGAGAGGGAGAGAGGAAGGGACAGACAGCAGCAGCCCATGAACATCAGGCTGCTGGGTAATGTAAATAATCGTCTATCGCGTGCACCAGATTTAATGAGAATGTCGTCTCACGAGCGCGTAGAATACGAATCTCTTTACCTACCATTTGTCGTTTCTGTCGACGTTCTTACTGGACTTTTCCCGTGATCTATCATGTCCCATTGTTATAATTACTAGCCTAGATATAACCTAGCTAGCTAGCTAGCTAGATCAGATCAGATCAGCCTTGGGTGAACCAGCACCCACCTTGGTTGGTAACCATGGTAAAAGCCCCAAAATCCATTTAAATTATTTCTAAATATTACAAATATCCCATCCTTAGACTAAAATCAGGATTTCTGAGTTGAAATCTAACATTGTTTGGGCTTAATATGGTCACAAAAAAAGGTACTCAAATTGGTACTAAAAAAGGTGAAGGTACCCACCAACTTGGGTGCTCGTTCTTTTTTGAGTGAGGCCATTATATTAAGTCCAAAAAATGTTAGATTTCAACTTGGAGACCCTAAGCATGGGATTTTTTATAATATTTAGAAACAAATTAAATGGATTTTGGGTTTTTTTTACTATGGTACCAATTTGAGTGCTGGGTTCACACAACTAAGTGATGATCACAATTTATTAGTATTGTCCAAAGTCTTTACTAGATTCAGTAATCCAAAAGCTACTGGATTCATGATGCTGAGTGGAGGCTTGAAGAAACAAAAAGAAGAAGAAGAAGAAAAATATATATTCCCGTAGTCGAGCTCAGCTGAATAAGTAAGTGGAAGCGTTGTAGAGATTTATTTTTTTCAAAAAAAAAAAGTAAGAAAGAAAAGAAAAGAACAAAAGCAAGCAAGCACGAAAAGAATCATTTTCTCTCCATAAGCAGACAACACAGACACAACCACAACTGTAGAAATAATTAATCTGATTGATTCCTGTTTTGCAAAATTCAATGCCACCAAGAGAAAAGGCTCTCTCTCTCTCTCTCTCTCCCTGTGTCTGTGATCATCAGAGGGGAAGTAAGTAGGTGTGTGGGAGGCAGTAAACGTGGGCACAAGCCTTACACAAAAGAGAGAGAGAGAGAGACACACACACACACACACACATACATAGAGGTAGTAAAAGTAGTGCAAAAGAAAAGGAAATTAGCACAGGTAGGTTATGAACTGGGCATATTCCTGGCTGTCATAACACTACAGGCTGGCTTTGGAATCTACTGCACAGCTCTGTTATATAGCCTGGGCAGCAGTCCTGTCTGGCCAGCATACTGGGGCCCCTTTGCTTTCAGCTCCTTGCACTGACTTTGCAACCAGCCATTACAGCCCTTTAGCGCAGCCAGACAGACAGACAGTGTGTGTGTGTGTGTGAGAGAGGGAGAGTAGTGTGGGCATACTACCGTTAGTCGTCTTTTGCATCTCTCCTCATATGTGTGCAGCAAAGTTGCTGCTGCCTGAGTCATCTAACATTCGAAGTTCCGATCTAGTGGAATAGTATGTAGTACACTCGTTTTGTGTGGCAAGATTAAAGGTTTCTTCTTCGCCGGTCTAGTCAGAAGTTTTGTCTTTGAGATGTTGGAAGATCACTAGTCTCAGAGAGAGAACCTTGACGCGTGCGTTTGGTGCATTGTTATTGAACTAGTACTAGTGTGAGAGACTCAAGTCTGTTTGTTTCTCTGGAAGTAAAGGTATATGGGTGTTTGGGAATGCTCCCTCCTCTTGAGTGAGCACTAAGTGTCTCTTGTAGGAGTAGTACTAGCAGCTAGTAGACAAGACCCCCCCCTGTGTGTGTTCCTTAGAGGCTAGTATGATCTACAGGTGAGCCGTGTAGAGAAGGCTTCTTCGGTTTTAAAGAAGTGTGATCTTCTTTGATCTGCTAAGAACCGCGCGTATGGTTGCACAACTCGTGTTGTAGCAGCTTGTTCGTCCGGTCAGATGGCAACTACAATGAGGGGATTCGGCGCGCAGAATGTGATGAGCCTCATGCAGAGCGAGAGCACCCCAGACTCGTTGGTAGCGATGTTGGCGTCCTGCAATCCCATCGGTCTTCAAGGTGAGGACCAGCCACGGGCGCCGGGGTTAGATCGGAGACAATTAGTCTGATTAGGACGGTGCAAGGACTAAGCTGCAATGTACGCTAGGCTTGAATGTTGATTTCCTGGACAGCTGGTTGATCGCTGATTGACCTGCAGTCTTCGGCAAGATCTCAGTTGTGAAGAACTAGGATGATTTGGAGTCACCATGGTTGCAGGAGTCTGGAGCATTGCTGAAATTTATGTCCATTTTCTGACCGTTTGCAGCGGCCTTGCTTACTTGTTTGTTTGTTTACTTGTTTGGTGCAGTTCCTCATTCAGGCGGTGGTCTGGAGGACGCAGTGGTCGGTTGTGGTCAGAAGCGGCCTTTCTATCCTTCCTTTGTTGACGGGTCACTCGGTGGGGAAGAGGCGGGGGTGGATGATGACGGAGTCGACGACTGCTCTCCCAGCGTGGAGAAGAAGAGAAGGCTTACATTTGACCAAGTGAGGTCGCTGGAGAGGAATTTCGAGCTGGAGAACAAGTTGGAGCCGGAGAGGAAAATGCAGCTGGCCAAGGAATTAGGTCTGCAGCCTCGTCAAGTCGCAGTTTGGTTCCAAAACCGAAGGGCACGCTGGAAAACCAAACAACTGGAGCGAGATTACGAGGTGTTGTCTTTGGATTACAACAGAATGAAGGCCGAATATGAGACCGTCGTCCTGGAGAAAGAAAAGCTGAAAACAGAGGTGAATACAGCTCAACTTCCTTCCATCCTTCCTTCCTTCCTTGTCTATGATCACATTGTATTACACCTGCTGCAATCTGTCGGCACTAGTTAGGTTTCTGTGTCACGCAAGTCTCCTTGCAGCAGGGAGCCCGCGGCATGTGCATTTGCAGTACAATGACTGACCATCATCATCTCCGTCTGCGTCATCTTTCAAAGGCTTACGCTCGCTTCATTGTGTACATTTCAAACAGATTCAAGAGTTGTCAGGGAAGACGCAGGCGGAGTTTCGCGGGTGTGTGGATGCTCATGTTGATACGAATCAGTCTAGATTATCACCAGGGGGACCGCGTGCAGCAGCAGATTCGGTATCCGTGAAGGCTGAGATGATATCTGAACTCGTCACGCAGCAAACTACTAGTGAACCAGCAGCAGCGCAATGGAAGCAGCAGCAGCTACCTTCTTCGACTCCGATCACTGTGGACATAATTTCTTCTTCCAAATCCAAAGAGTCGAAAGAGCAGTCTACGACCAGTTCAGGCAGCAATAATTCAAGCGAAATACTAGACACGGACAGTCCGCGTGCCATTGATAATTACAGATTGTCACTCTGCAATCAAGCAACTGTGACACGAGAAAAAGAAGACGACGAAGAAGAAGAGCAGCGGCAGCTGCATCAGGGATTGACCAACTGCTCACAATTCATTTCAGAGAGTTTCGGAGGCGATCCCAGCCTACTACACGTTGTTGCCGATGATCTATGTTGCAGCGCTGCAGTAGGTGGTGCGCGAATCTCTTCCCCGGCGCAAATGTTCCAGCGCGTTGCCATCAAACTGGAAGCTGATGGCAGCAGCAACAGCTGCTACCAAGACGATCAGTCTTGCAACTACTTTTTGTCGCAAATGGATGATAAAGCTGCTATGCCGTGGTGGGACTGGGCCTAGTCTAATAAGAATCTGGAATTTTGTACATATAAAATTTGTCTGTAGAAGAGGTACTGTACCACCCCCGCCGCCCCACAACACTACATACAGTTCAATACTATGACCGTCGGGCTCGTTCGTTCTAGATAGAGAAAAGATCTTACTAGACTTCAAAACAGTACCCCATGATCTGAAAGTCCAAATCCATCCCTGGAACCTTCAAGGCTTCTTTCTGCAGTTTTCCACTAGTCATGTCAGAAATTGATTTATGATCCTAGATGATTCTAAGACTCCAGTACTCTACTTGGACTAGAACTGCATATGCATATCATAGAGATCTACAATTGGTGCTCTCCTGCAGCAGAGACTGCAGCAATAGTGTTAACTCATGTCCTGTACCTTGCTGGTACTGCACCAGCTCGTTCTCAAGGACGAGTATGCGGTTCAAGCTTTTAGGGATTGCTGCTGCTGCTGGAAACGGATGGTTTTTGGCATCAGGAAGAAGAAGAAGATGGAACTTGGAAATTACATTTTTAAGATTGAATTTTAGGATTTTAGCTGATGACCTTGCTGCACCAAGCTGCACTTATACAATATGTATGCTTGCAAGAATAAAATCCCACAACCCCACGACAGGCCTCTAGATTTTTTCCCTACCATGATCATGTGGTGGACCTGCTGGATGCAGTTGAAGTAGTAGTAGTAGTAGTACTTCAACAGGGGCACTGGGTGGTGACCATCGCCAATGTATAAATCTGAAATAAGATTTTGGTCTAATTGAGGTTGTTGCTCTGTAATATAAATATAAAACTTGGTGTTGTGGAACACTTTTCACATACTTCCATTGAAGCTCAATCTCTCTGCAGCTTGTGTTATACTTGTGCTTGCAGACCTGTTTCCTTTTGGTGTATCTAGAATTTGATTTCAGGATCTGCAGCACCTGGCAACGGGAGATCCATTAAAGTCACATACTTCATGGATTTGGAACTTTGACAGAGCTGCACATTGCTCTGCTACTACGTCCCCATGATCTCAACACGAAGTATTCACAAATGTAACAACTTTGATGATACTTAGTGAGTATATGATGAGTGAAGACTTTGTAAGGTGTATCATGAAACATATTATCTTGTGCAGCAGATTGAGTTGAGTTGTGGACTATATGAATGGAATCCAACTCTACTTTTTTCCAGACTTGTGGGCAATGTCTTGTGCAAAGTACAATCTCTGCTGAGGTATAGTACAATCTGTGCTGATTCCTTAGGCATAGAAGTACACCCTTCAGAGCCCTCACACTAATGTGAAACTCACATTCACTCAACTTTTGGAATCATGAGGTTTCATGTGCACATGGGTCTGTTACAAATTAACTGATCTTGGGGGGACTGCCGAGGGGTGAACTCTCTGAAATTGTGAACAAATTTATCAGCCTTAAATATCTGTTTATGTGTTCAACATTTTCCAAATCTAACATGACTTTGAATGTATTTGGTGAAAATAGCAAACTTAAAGCTTATTGGACCTTGATTCTAAACATTATTAGTATATGAAAATTTAGACTAAATCAGGGTCTCCCAGTCCAAATAAAACATTTCCTGGGTCAATTATAGCATCTAAGAGGCCTCACTCAAGAAAACCAAGGTACCATTGTTCCAAGTTCACACCTTGGTCAGCTTTCAATGCCCTGATGGACAGTGTCAGTTACAATTTTCCCACCCAATTCTCAAACTTTTTCTTCCACAACTACATTACTGGAGGTAATGACCATATCTAATTACTTGCCCACAAGTACACAAGCAATCCTTTGGGAATATATGGGAAGTTAGACTACTTTCCATTTTATTTTTTTTAGAAAAAAATTCACGTTTGAGCCTAAGTAGAAAATTACCATGGTGAAAGTATGGATCCTAATATGGCCTCTAATTTTTTTCACTTGCCACGTTTGGAATTACCTACCAATCTGATTTTGTGGCCACCCAATTTTCCAACTAGTCCCATAGGGGAAAATTAATAAAAATAGTAATAATAATAATAACCTCAGAAGAGAATCTAGAAAACCTGTCCTGTGTGACTGTTTTGAGCTTTTGAACTCGTCCTGCTGGACTGTATTGAGTGAGGACTACATTGAGTTTCGTATAGCCTCATGGGGTGCCCAAAAAGTTATTCCCTGCATAAACGTTAGGTGCATGAATTTTCAAGCACCCTAAGCTATATAGCATTGAAGCTAGACCCCTTGAACAACTTTATTGAAAAGTTCCCCCTCATAATTGAATGTAAACTTGGAGTTCCTATTTCTTGATCACTCCAGGAATAAAGGAGTACCCAAAAACAAATTTTAAAAACTTAAAGGTGAATGCATGTTGGGATTATTATTATTAGGGGTGAAATCATGCATACACCAGTTGTAGTCTGAAGCAATACTAGAATCTCCAAAGCCGGATGGAATCTACCTAAACCATAGACCAAAAGTGTCCGTCATCCCCTCGACGATCTGGAATAATTGTCTAGATATGAGATATGCGGTTGGAGGTGGATTTAGAGTTGTGGAAATAATGGTTCCACCTAAGAACAAGTAACTAAAATTGTAAGCCGAATAGATGGTTTTAAATGCTGCTTGGACCTAGACCAGGTGTCACATTTGGAGTAGACATCCTACAATAACAAACATCAATATTTACAACCCTCCAAAATTGCAAAACAATTGCTCTTTGAGATTTTGATCAAGGCAAAGGAGGAATCACCTATGTGTGGTGATTATGGATGTAGATTTAGTGGACAAAGGGTGCTCCACCTCCATGGTTAAGCATCCTTGCTTTTACAAGAGGTATTTTCCAGTTAAAATGTTCGTGGTGTTTGCCAATGTGATACAAACACCTTAACATGGCCTTTTTCTTTAAGGCAATACTTTTCCAAAAGGAGATATTTTAATTTAAAAATTTGGTAATGAAGTTTTTTTTTGCAATTTTTCAATCGCCGGAATTAGAAAAAAATTCAAGATTTCTATAAGTGATTCAAGTAGGTAACCAAAACTATAGAAGGAGGATGCTTAATTTTTTTTACTTTCATATCTTGTTTATAGCCAAGTCTGGCTAAATCTTTCTATGGATTATTATCATCACTTTGGCTACATAAGTTTACATGCAATTAACCCAAAAAACATGGCCTTTCATGCCTTGGAGGCATAGTTGATATTTACTAGGTTTCATGGAAGTTGTTGCTCAATTAGTCACATCAAACTCAAAGGTTCATCAAGAGTATTTTTGACATCTATGGTCTCTAAGATATTTGTTATGCATATTGTCTTGTAGTGAATACTTGGGCTAATATTTTATGGAAATAACCTTTTGGCCTCTAGTTTGCTAACTGAGTGTTGTCCCATGTGTGCTATTTAAAAAAAACTCACCTTAATTCTTTTTTTAACATTTGTACCTCATTATGTTTTGCAGCACCATAGACTGCTTTACCAATTCCCTTCTTTTCCTTTTTTTTCTGTTTTTTTTGGGTCAGAAACAGTTGCTACTGGTGTGAACTAGTAATCCTTGGCACCAAACTTTGTGTAGGAAATAGGATCCTCAGCTAACCTTACAAATCCAAGCAAATATAGTAAAGAACAACTTAGAAAACCTCTCTTAAAATTGAGAGCATCAGAGGTTACTTACTTCTCGTTGGAAGCATCTCTGCAATCCTAGGCATAAAACTCAGAGTGACGAAACCGTTCAGTCATGCTTAGGCATCAATCTTCTTCTCCTTCCCCCACCTCCCCCTCTCCCTAGAGTGATTGCCTAAGCCTAACTAGAGCCACACGCAGTTACACTGAGCGACCTTTGAGTGGGTGAAGAAAGGTGGGGGGTGAGGGGTAGGGGTGGTGACAATTGACTACTAATGCAGTAAGGGGGAAAAGGACAGACTGGACTCGGTCAAGCAAACCAGTCGAATCTAACAGGTGCCAGCCAAGCCTGGGGAACACCAACTACTACTTTATAGGAAAAATACTTAACTAGTAGTAGTAGTCTTTTTGTGGTCATCATTCTGACCCAGCAGAAACGCACCACAAGCTCCACATGTACTGTGGTGTGCATGCAAAATCCTTTAATGAAAAAACAAACGGGGGACATGCTGCATTTAGTAGTAGTAGTAGTAGTAGTAGTAGTAGTCACAGTTCCTCCCTGAGAGTAGTCCTCTTCCTTGGACCTTCACCACACCGGCCCCAGTGAACCAGCATCCACCAGTGCACCCTGAGGGATGGATGGGTGGATGGTAACTAGTATTAGGAAACAGTTTTCTGTTAGGTTCCAGTTCCCCTAGCTAACCATGGTAGTTAGCTGAGCTTTAGTTGCTTTTCCTATACCACCTACCTATAAACAACCCACAAGAAGGGAGTTGTTAGTAGGTAGGTAGTAAGAACAGCCCTTATCTAAATATAAACCATATTCTACATACCTAGTCTAGTCACGTATTTTACTACCTATCTACCTATATATAGGACCTACTTCTTTATAGAATGGGTTATCAAGGTGAAATCAGATATTAACTGTAGTTGAGGTTCATCCATAACTGAGTCCTAATGGACATCCAGTGGATGGTGCACTAGCTAGTGGGTGCTGGCTGGTTCACTCTGGACCCACCACCACCGTCACTGTGTACCACTGCTACTTCTTGTTGTTCTTCTTCTTCTGCTGTAAACAGTATAAACACCGGCCACTGTCTCTTCCTCTCCACGCGCACCGCGCTGGGCTGTCAAGCTACTAGGGCTTTTAAAAACTTCAGCCTAGAGATTCCCCAGACAGGAAAAACACTGCACCATGATTACACGGAATTTTACTACTTTTTTCCAGTACCCTCTCATGCTTGTCTACCCATCCACTTGTTGGGTTTCTTCTCAAAATATGAAATGTTGGGTAACTGATTTAATCATGTCTCATGCTTGTCTACAGTACAGACATATTATTACAAAGGGTAGAGCTGGGACTCTCTTTTCTAACCCATTTCTGGGACCCATCCAGTTCCATCCAACTCCAGGTAGCTAGCAAACTAGCTAGCTAGCTAGCTACTTGGGTTCAGTGCAGTAGCCTGCTTTTACAACTGTACCTGGGTGGTATATATGTATTTTACCGATTTTCTCCCTCATCATGGACAAGTAGCTAGCTCACAGTACAGCACACATCAATGAGCAACTCTCTTTAAAACGTTGGCAACTGGAGAATTGGGATTAATGCCAAGATTAAAGTATATATATGCTTTTGTCTAGTTATTGAAATAGAAAGAAGCTCTAGTGTAGGTATACCATCATTCATGCACTACTCAGCTGTTACCTGTTTATTTTATTTTATTTTATTTGGATAGCTGAGGCTAGATGCTCAGGGAAGGGTCAAGACTTTACTATTATTAAATATAAGGGGAACTATCTCGGTTCAAATTTCAAGCCCCCAGTGTTTTAGGAGGACGTACTCTTTGGTGAGGACTGATTCTCTCAACCCAGTTGGCAGTCTCATTCTTTAATCGTCTCCACTACTCCAGTTATAAATTGTCAACAGCACCTGACACGCTCTCTTGTATCTTGGCTGTTGAATATATGCATCTCATATCTTTTGAAGCCGAAGTTACGCAGTTGTGAGGGTGAGATGAGAGCCACTCCATTACATATATGCACGGCAACTCTTTTCCATTAACTCCATTAGATTGCATCCAAGGCAACTCATTATGTAATAGAGTTGCCCTGGATATCTGTAATGGAGACACAACATTGGATGGACTCCATTTTTGTAGTGCTAGTTAGCAGTTTTTTTTTTCCCCAATTTTGTGATATAGACAAAATCGATGACCATCTTTGAAAACTGAGGTTAATCCCAAACCCTCTCCCAATGGGGTACATATGACAATTATACCTGCACCAAGTTGGTTCAAACTTATCAAACCTATAAGAGCATCTCCACCAGTGCTCAGTATGTGACCCTGTACTGGAAATCTTGGATGAGGTTCAGCAGTCATAACATCCAGCAAAGACTCTGGTAGAGTGTTGTGACTTTGAACAAATGTATCTCTTCCAGGGCCCTGGAGAATATTGGAAGAGTCTGTTACGTATCCTCGAGTCATATTTATTGACTGATCCCTGTTTTGATCGGCTAGAGAACTTTGATTGGTCCAAGTGGGTTGCAATTAGTCTCAAACTCAATTTGGAGTCCCAGTTTT
>Ga0209208_10006737_pt1 | contig 15796 bp, 12 predicted proteins | sample S1TSphfallax_3_FD_187694 | JGI IMG/M metagenome (GOLD analysis project Ga0209208, IMG submission 187694) | Host-associated microbial communities from peat moss isolated from Minnesota, USA - S1T2_Fd - Sphagnum fallax MG (SPAdes) (version 2) | ecosystem: Host-associated > Plants > Peat moss >...
AAACATACAAACATGTGAAACAATCCTTACATGCATCTCATGAACATTATCATATTTCAAATCACTTGCAAAATTAGCTTGTGAATGTTCCTAATTCGTACATGTAAAATACCAACATTTAAATTCTCCAGTACTATATATTAAAGATTAAAATATCTTCCAATGCTATAAAGAATGCATTGTCATGTTGTTCAGATATGAAACCATGAGTGTTTTGTTTGGCAAGATTGACTTCTGCAAATTGAAGATCCAACAGTATATTTTCCTTTGTTAAGGATGTAGTCATCGTACATGTCCTATTATAATTCAAATCTGATACCTTGCTTTCACTCTTTGTACTGTTTACATTGATTGGTGTCAATATTTGTTTACCGTATAAAGGACACTGTATAGTGGGAGAACCCAATTACCATCAAATTTTTAGTTCTATTGTGGGGATTCACAAGCTACATGGGAGTTGAAGTGTTTGTGAGAAAAGTGGGTAACTGATGCACATAAGTTGTCATTGTTATTTGGTCTCAATGTTCCTAATTGTTATTCCCACATGAACACAAAAACATTAACGTTTCTAAAGGAAGGAATTGAAAGGTAGAACCAAATGAAAGATTGTATTTGTGGCTTTTGATATGCAATGTCGTGAACGCTTTTGTTTTAAATACCAATTAAAAGTATCTTCATTCTCCACAAGTCCTTAATATGAAATTGAGGTAGGGCTTGTAAATATGGATGGATGAACTATATAGCGTTTAAATAGTGTGGCAAAATCAAGTTTGGACATGGAAACAATTTGTAAACAAGATTGCTTTTTATTGGCTAACCATCAATGATTGGCCTATGTAATGACATTTAAATAGTCTCTCACTTTATAATGACCAACTTTTCATGCTTATGGGTGAGAATGGGAAAATAATCAACATCATATGTTGTGATAAACACTCATAGAGGCCCAAATAAGGACTATGGGTGGAGACATTTTAATGCATGTGTTATATTAATAAGATAATGTGTCAGGTGTGTTAGTTTAGTTGTTTGGTTAAATTTTAATTAGGGATAAATTGGGTTAGTTTAAGTATTTAGATTTTATTTCAAAGCAATTTAAATGTGAACCCATAATTGTCTTGTTGATGTGATATTGTCTTGGGTAGTGTGATTCCAAAACTTGTTATTGAAAAAAAAAATTGTGTTTTGCAAGATTTTTTTGCATGATTTTTTTGTTGGGTTTTGTTTTGTGTTTTTTTGGACTTAGATTCCAACTTGAATCACCAAATGCAACTTCTTCAATTTTGTGTAACTCTAGAAGTTTAATTGTTTGCATGAGATTTGTTGCAACAAATGTTATGGAATAAGTTTTGTTTTCAATTTCCAGTGGCATGAATTTGTTTTGTTTTTGTTGGTTGTTTTTGTTTGTTCATGTTACAATAAAGTAGGAAATGCAACTAGGGAAATGTTCTTGGTCTAAAAAAGTTCACTTGGCAATTTTATGATTTTTGGGTTTGATTTTCACATAAACTCTTTTGGGAGTTGAACCCAAATAAAGCTTGGACCTTGGAATTTGTGTGTAACAGACAAGAAAAAAAAAAACCATCAAAGAAGAGGCCCACGCTTCATCACAAGGGACCCCTTTCCTCCTTCTTTCTTTTGTTTTTGCATCTTTCCTTATCTCTCTTCATGCTCAAGAGTTGGCATCAACAAAAGTAACAATAGTAATAAAAGCAATGCCGCCATCATCATCATTGTTAAAGTTCAAAGTTTTAGTTAAGTGATTATTAAGGATCACCAACAATAGGAGGAGGAGGAAGTAGGGGAGGATACATCTCATTATTATGATCATCATGGTTGTAATTACCTTGTTTGTTCTAAAACAATAATAATAGCAATTAAAGTTGTAACAAAAGGGATGAAAAAAGGGGTTCACAAAGGAGGCAATGACAATAGGAGAAGTTGAGTTACATTGTTGTCACGATCATTCATTGAAAATTTATGCACTTTCTCTAGACCACAACAATTCAACTCATTTTGGAAGTTTGGGTTTGTCTAATTAAACCTTGGATTAAGAAGTTTGGGGGTTCCAATTGGAACCTACTTTTATTTTTCAATTTTTTTCCAAACCTAAAAACCTTGTTCACCCTACTTGTAATTGAATAATGGTTTGGTGATCAAACAAAGAATTTTTTTGTCAATATTTCTTAAACAAGTTGGTTAAACATGTCATCATGTCACTTTGCATCATGACATAAGATGACATATGTGATGTGGGAAAAACATCACGATGTGAAATGCAACATGAAACATGACATGTGGCATGATTGGTGTGGAAAAATAAATAAATAAATAAATTTAGGGGAACTTTTTTGGAAATTCACCATAATTGCATATGATGTCAATTTGACATGATTTTTGCACCCTCGATTTGTAGAAGAAAGGGCTATGAATGCGCAAGTGTGCAAAAAATTTGGAGACAAAAAAAATTTGGAGGCCAAAGGCTAACTTTTCCATTTTGAAATTGATTTCATTTGATTTTTGAGAATTCACATTTCACCCGCATGCAAGGGAAATCACAAGCCATCTACACTAGCATTTCCATGGGAGGAACAATACCTATGTGGGAGATTTCAAGTCATTTATTGGCAAAAATGTTTTAGCAATTATTTTTTAGGGTGTGGGGTGGTGTGTGGCCAATGTTATTGTGCCAAATATATAACGGATCAACATTGTGTCAATGATTTTCCATTATTGTACTTTACAAGTGAAGGAATGCTACTCCATCAACAAAGATAAAAGATTTGAATTCATGTCATGATTCTTGTGCGAAAATCATAAAAATGAAAATTTGTGTTATATGATTTGTGCATTTTCACTTGTGTTTGTTGGGTTGTGCATATTGCTTATTGGTATGTTGGTCAAGTTGTCATAGGATTTCAAAGGGTATAATGATTAGCAAAGTGTGTGTCACTTGACTATGACCTAGGGGTGAACACATGCTCTCAAGTTGACCTCTTGGTAGTCTATAATTACTACTCAATATGAAACCCCAAGGTGAAAGGTTAGGTGTCCTCCCACATGTGCCTTTATCATCAATTTTAGCTTCAAGCAATGCGGATGGTTTGTCATCCTAGCCCAAAGTGCCATTGACCACAACCACATGGGAACCCAATATTGGTCCAACAATTATAAGAGATGAAATGTGCACAACACAAAGGCCACTACATGATTATGTTGAATGTTTTGCCTTCAACTTAAAAAAATTGTGTCAATTGTACAAACACAAAGTCCAAATCATATTGGAAAATGATAATCCAATTTTTAGGAAACCTTATAGGCTTAATGAAGTGGAAAGGGCTTAGTTTGAGTTGAACACACGTTTGGTGGAATTATTTAAAGGTAAATATGTTTTGACAATAATAATGCTAAGCAAAAAGGACATTTTTGACAATTGGATTGAATGTTACATGTGTGGGGATTACCATTTGATGAATAAACAAACCCATTCAAATATACATGTCATGCCTCTATTAGAGGAAACTTTTGACACCCTAGGATAGGCCAAGGTTTGTATTACCTTGGACTTACGATTTGGTTATCATTAGTTACCATTGAAAGAGGGTGAAAAGGTTAAAATGAGATTTTGAAGAATTGATTATCATGGGAAAATTTGTTTGTACCAATGGAAGTTTCTACCATTTGGTTTGAAAAATGCCCATTAAAATTTTAGAAAGTCATGGATTGAATGTTTATAAGTCTTGGTTTTGTCAAACATTACATTGATGACATTATTATTTTTAGTTTAACTTGAAGAGATCACATACATCCTTTGGAAGAGGTGTTTAGAAGATTTAAGGAACATAACTTTAAGCTTCATCCAAATAAATATCACTTCTTTCATACTGAAATGGAGTACCTAGGTCACATGATTTGTCCAAGTGGATTGAAGGTTCAAAAAACCAAAGGTTGAAGCGATCTCACAAGTTCCCCACCAACATATGTTAGTTAATTACAAACTTTTTAAAGTTATTGTAATTATTACCGAAGGTTTGTCAAGCGGTTTTGCAACATTACCAAACCTTTGACCCAATTAACGAATATTGATTAACAAATACATATGGGGTCAAACAAAATAATAGGCTTTTGTAGTGTTGAAGGCCATACTTGCATTGAATCCTATTTTGAGGGGAACCCATTAGAGGACAATTGTTTCAATTACATATTGATTGGAACACTTTAAGGTTGGGAATTGTGCTTAACCAATTTGACAATGATGGTCAAAAGAATTTAATGGCATATGCTAGTAGGTCCAACAACAACACCTAAACCAAGTATAATTCCTATGAAAATGAATGTCTTTTAGTTGTTCTATTTTGGCTATGTCATCACTTTGATGTTATCTTTATGGTAGCACATTCACTATGGTTACTAATCACCAACCATTCAAAATTTTGATGGAATTAAATCAATTCACATGAAAGTTAACCAAATGGACAGCTATCGTGCAAGAATATGATTTTGATATTGTTCACAAGGCTAGTAGGGTTACTTGTAATGTTGATGGGTTAAGTTGAAACCCAAGATCCAACAAAGAGGATATCACTAAGGTTCATTGACCTAGTGATGTGGATTTGGAGGCAATTTCGGGATGGCATGCCTCTACATACTTATGCACCTTGTTGGGGTGTTTTAGGGTTGCACCCCAAATTGACATAAGTACCAAAGATTCTCCTAGTGTGGGCATTAAGTTGAAAGGTGTACATGATGATGCATGTATCATTACAAATTTGCAAGTGTGAAGTTTTAATTAAATTAACACCCAAGGAATGGGACCATGCTGTGCCTAAAGCTAAATGGTTAAAGTGTGAAGGTAACTACATGTATGGACAGATGGTCAAATGCAGGTTATGCTTTGCCCATAACAACATGAGAACCTTATGAAACATGTTGTCATGAATGACATTGCTAGCAACATCACTAACATCGCACTCTTAATTCATTATTAGTTAGTTGTCAATTCAATTCATTTTTAATTAATTGTTACTTCATCCTTAATTAAATACTAATTTGGTTCACTTTTAATTAACCATTATTTCATTTTTAATCAAGCCATGGGCCACACATGGGGACAAAGCTTCCATGAAGGCTTCATTGAATTAGATCCCCAAGGGGTATAAATAGAAATGTGATTTTTAATTCCCTTTAATCTTTTCAACACTAGTTTTGGGTATGTTTTCTTGTCACATTCTTGTTTTGTTCTTGTTTCATTCTTGTAATAAAATCTTGTTGAATTATTGTTTTCCACATGTTTTGTTTTTATTATTGTTTTTTTTGTTTCGTAATTTAAATTTGGAACTAAGTCTACTTGTGTTCTCGTATTGGTGTAAGAAATCTTGTAGACTTGGTTGTTTCCATGCTCGTAACACATGCTCATGAAAATTTGGGCCATTTTGGGTTTCAACAAACTTATAGTTTCTTCCATGCATAAATATTGGTAATGAAGGATGTAACTTCAAGTTCAACAAAAAAAATTCTCTATGTGTGGTGTGTGATTGAATGCAAACATCAATTATCGCACGTACACCCCATTTACAACTGTTACTGATCATGGGGTTTGGTTATGGATGGAGTTTGTAATTTGTAGGCCTATTAAGTTTGATAATGTAACATAATCAATATGTTTTAGTTATGATCAAATATTTTTGCAAGTGGTTGGAGTTGGTGCCATTACCATATTGTAATAATGGAAGAGCAACATTTGCATTTTTGGATAGGGTACTCAATAGGTTTGGGGCTTTAGCCAAAGTTATCATTGATAAAAGTAAATGGCATGGGAAATTTCAAAAAATGTGTGAAAAAACATTGATTGATCATCACAGAATTTCATGAAGCCATCTTGAAGCATGTGAGTTAGTTGAGTGGATGGTGTAAACAATGAAACCCAACTTGCAAAAATATGAACTTAAAAATGCCATATTTGAAATCATGACTTATAACTACCATGGCTAACTATGGAATATAGTTTATGTTAACAATATTCTATTTCATAATTTTCACCATATTTTCTAATGTTTGGCTATGAGCCCAAATATTAGCCTCAATTGACAAGATGTGATGGTAGTAATCAACTTGGATGATCTAACTGTGTGGATTCACAAGTATGTGAATAGTGAGCCATCCTGTTTCAACATGTTATGCCCATGGTTATGGAAATTTTGGCAATTGCCCAACACTAGGATATGTTGCATTATGCCACTATTTGTGCGGGTGGTTATTGGCCTTGAATTTTTAGATTTGAACTAAGGGATTATGTGTACATGTGTAAATAACACTAACTATTTTGGATGTGATCATAGGAGGTGTTATTCTACATGTGTGGGAGGTTTTACCATTAGGCATATGGAAGGACCATGTGCCTAATTGTGCACCATGTCATCTTCCCAATATGGATGGCCAAATTGACCTATCTCTAACGATGGTTCTTATCAACCTATGATGTATGTTATGTGGTCAATCTTCAAAAATTACCATTATATTGATTTGTGACCAATGTTCTTGAGGTTAACATATTGGGTGTCTTACACATTGGAAGAACTAATAATTGGCAAATGGTTTTGCCTTTGGTATTGCACAAAATAGATCTAGGTACCTAGGGTCAAATAGTAAAATTAACATATTTTTTCTTTCATGGCGATTCACATAATTTGATTGAGGATTTGAAAGATTAGAACCAAAAGAGTAACAATGGGGTTCATATTTGCACCTGACTTATTGATCTTTTCATTTAAAAACCATATTGTTCATCCATGGTGGATTTCCATCTATTAGTTTATATTGTTATTTGGTTTAGGGGGATCTTAGTTTTAAATAAAGGGGTGATTTGGATATGTTATACCATCAAGGGTATTTATATGTTATGCGATTTTGTGTGATGATAATAATGGTTTTAGGTGTCAACATAAGAGTGCATGACAACTATTGTGTGTGTTAGTTTAATTATTTAGTTAAATCCTAGTTAGTTAGGGATAAACTAGGTTAACTTAATTATTTGAGTTTTATTTTGAACCAATTCGAATGTAAACAAGGTTTGAGATATTTTTGTTAATCCTATATGATCGTAAGTTGTGTGATTTCAAATCATTTTTGGTGATTTGAAATTTCAGAATGCATAGGTTTTGTTGTTATAATTTTGTGTTATGCAATTTTTTTTGCATGATATTTTGTTGAATTTTGTTTTGTGTTTTTTGAACTTGGACTTTTATTTGTTCCAAGTGAATTGTATATTTTAATTTGGATATGGTGTACCATTCAAGATATTCTATGTTATGTGTTGTATATGTGGTGATAATGATGTTTGTAGGTGTTGACATAGATGTGCACAACAAATGCTAGAGGAGTGGGGCATTATGAGTGTTCTTGAAACAAACACCCACACAAGGGGAACCCAAGCGCTACTTATTTGAAGAACACCTTGCTTTGAAGGCATCACCTTGTGGAAAACATCATGTGATACCTAGTGGATACCTTTTGGGCATAACTGATTTTTTTTTATAAAAAAGAGTTTTAAAAAATAAAATGCCCCACCATTTTTTGAAGGATAGATTTACTTGATAATGTGCCCCCTAGATACACTAAAAAAATAAAATGTTGGTATTTTACATGTACGAATTAGGAACATTCACAAGCTAATTTTGCAAGTGATTTGAAATATGATAATGTTCATGAGATGCATGTAAGGATTGTTTCACATGTTTGTATGTTTGTACTAAAGCCCCCTTTACACTAGATGCATTTACACTTGACACCCATGATCATCAAAATAAAAAATCTATGAATGGAAGAAAACTCATTTTCAGGGTTTAAATTCACTTTACATGTAGAGAAAAAATCAACATGAAATGCACTATGAATGATGTGTCATGGTCTAACGAACACACTACCATGCTCACCTTTGAACCTTGGAGCATGCCTTTAAGGTGAGCCTAACAACATGCAAACCATGAATTGGTAAAATTTTGATGGCCAAATTCAATTTTTTTTCATAATGTTTCTTTAGAAGTGGGTTGGACATTTGGTATCTACCATGACCCCAAAAAGCCATGATTGGTCTACAAACTTTTTAAAAAAAAGGGTGGGCATGAAGATAATTAGCCCATGGGCCAAAAATAAGGGCATGATTGGTTGGGATTTTTTATGTGTGGTTTTTCAAAAAAATAATTAATAAGTTTTTTTTTGGAAGGTGGGCCACTGGGCACCAATATTTGTTGGCCCAAGGTCCCCAAAAATTGTGATTGGTCGAATTTTCAGGGTTTTTGACATAGATGGAACCGGCGGTTCACTGATTCCGGAGATATTGGAATAACCGGAACGGGCGGTGATGAGCAGAATGAAATACCCGCCCACACTGGTTACCTCCTCTGCTTTTAGGGTTTAGGGTTTGGGGACTGACTGTATTTAGGGTTTCGTGTTTGTGGTGAGGAGCTTGGTGCAATAGAGCTTTTCGCATGGTGCTATTCTGCAGGCGTTGTTAGCCTGAGCGCGATCGTTGTTGTTGTTGTTGTCGTTGTTATTGTTCTCTTTTACGCTTACGATGGCTTTGCAAGCGTTTCCGGGAACTTTGTGTGGCTCTGTTGCACCAGGAGGTCTACGCAAAAGAGAAACACGGCAACATGTCGCCTTGCCTGTGTTGTTGTCATCAGGAGAGAATTGCAGTGTCGGAAGGCAAACATTCTTCGGAAGCACAAATGCATTGAAGTTATCTTTCTCACCTACAAAGCCTTCAGAGGTGAACAGAAATTCGGATATAATAACTGCAGTGATCAAGAGAAGGAAGGATTACCCGCTCGACAACGTGATTCAGAGAGAGAAGAAGCTGAAGTTGGCCATGCGCATCAAGGAGCTTCTTGTGAAGCAGCCCGGACAGGTGATGTCACTGAAAGACTTAGGGAAGAACAGAAAGTACATAGGCTTGACTGGCAAGAGGAGATGCATTGCTTTACTGAATAGATTTCCTGGCATATTTCAAGTATATGAGGAAGGGGTGAATACGAAATTGTTTCGATTTACTAAAGAAGCCAAGATGCATTACTTGGAAGAGATGAGACAAAGGGAAGAGATGGAGGAGATTTTAGTAGTAAAACTGCGAAAACTTCTCATGATGTCCATTGACAGGCGCATACTGATGGAGAAAATTGGACATATCCGCCGTGAGTTAGGTCTTCCTGATGATTTCAAAACCAACCTTGTGCGGCGGTATCCACAGTATATGCAGGTGGTAGAAACTGAGGCAGGTTCTGCTCTGGAACTCACATCATGGGATCCTAGCTTGGCTGTCACTGCCTTGGAAAAAGCTGCACAGGAGAAAGCTGAAGCTAGGAAGCAGCTGGAAGAGGAGGTTGCCAAGAGCCTTGGAGACAATCCAGAGGTAATTACACGAGCCCCAAGGTTTTCTAAGAAGATAGACCTACCAAAGGGCTTCCAGGTTAAAAGGAAAGATAAGGAGAAGCTTATCAAATTTCAGGAGCTGCCGTACATATCACCCTACTCAGATGCAAGTCACTTGAACCCAGCATCTCCTGAAGCAGAGAAGTATGTGGTGTCTGTAATCCATGAGCTGCTGAGTCTTTGCCTGGAGAAGAAGCTCTTGGTTGACCATCTTACACATTTTCGACGGGATTACCAGTTTTCACAACGTGTGCGAGCTCTGCTCATCAGGCACCCTGAAGTGTTTTATGTATCATTGAAGGGGGTACGTGATTCAGTCTTTCTTCGGGAAGCTTATAATGGCTCTGAACTGAAAGAGAAGGATCCTCTGGTCCTGTTGAAGGAGCGGATGGCAGAATTGGTTGCTCAAAGCAAGAAAACTGAGAGAATGGAGGAGAACAGTGATTATGACGACAACGATGATGATGAGGATGATAATGATGATGATTGGGATGAAGATGAGGAAGATGTTGGTAGTGTTAGTGATAAAAATGGGAGAGTGAGACAGATGGTGGAAGCTGATGTTTCACAGCCTAATTCAAGAAGAGAACTCTTAGCAACTAGGGAGCGATGGTAGAGCTCTTTCTATGATATAAATTTCTTTATGATCTAGTTTCTTTTAGTGAATAGAGTTCAGGTCAATGTACATGTAAGCCATCTTTACTTACTCTATTGCTGCATAAGCCCTAAACTGCAGCACCTTTGATCATAAGTATTGGCTCAGGCATTTTTCACTTTGGAGCATTTTTCTGGAGACTTTGTTTGCTGTCTTTGGGTCATGAAGGCTTTAGTGTCAATTGATTAACTGCTGTTACCTTTGAGGTGTTCTGCAGTTGTGGCAATCCAAGGTTATGAGCTTACTGAAATGGGTACTTCGCTTCATCTGTCAGCCCATGAAGGAGCAAAGGAAATTTGTCACCCACTGCATATTGAATCACAGAGACTGAATTTGGAACTGTTGTTTTTGCTTGACAATGCAAGAATCTGAAATATCCTCCCAACTTTGTCACTGCCAAAGTTTTGACATTTGATATAGCCAGGGCAGCACCCATTCCAACTTGGTTCTCTCCATACTGGGCTCTCAGCCCAGTTCCTACTTGTGATGGTGCCCAGTCCTATGCATACAGGAGCATTTGGGGGCATCTGGGAACACAACTGAGCATGTTATCTGCTAAAGAGGCCAACCTTTCAGCTGCAAAAAATTTTCTGGTAAGTTTATCACCTCCTCCAAATCAATTGTCTTTTCTTTTATAACTCATAAGTTTGCATTCCACTTTTTTCATCTGCTTGCGCACTTGCATTGCTTGAGGATCTCAACACCATTTTAAAGATGAACATGAGGATTGATAAATATTAATCCTTCTTATTTTAAATGCTGGGTCTTTTCTTTTCTTTTTTGTATTTTTCATTTGTAACAATGCCTGATTATAAAGATCCCAAAGGATATATGTTATGGATTCATTAATGAATGCTGGAAGACATAAAATATTTCTAGATTTTACAAAATGGATTAGAGTTATCCTTAAAAGTCATACTCAATTCAGCTCTTTTTTGGTACTTTTTTCATTTTGTCATCCCCTTTTTGATAATATTTGTAAAGTTTGTAAAAAATTGATCAAACAACAAAACTCAGCATAAAATTATTAAATTCTATCATGATTTGTATTTAATGAAACTATGTTGGAAAACATTCTTTGGCTATCTATCTTAAGATTTACATTGGGAACCACATTCAAGACCAAATTCCTTTTCGCACTTGTGAAAGTACAAAAAACTATTTGATATTGATTGTGACACCTGATGCAAATTAATTAAACAATTTAATGCTTATTTATTATTTCAACTTGTTTTGGATCTCTAAAGATCAATTCCATCCCTTGGTGGTATTTGGGGTACTTTACAAATAACTCTGTTGTGTGTGTTCATGTGGACTTTTGATGAAACTATATTAAGTATTAGTAAGATTGAATTCTTTTTCTTTTGTGACCTAAATAAAATTTATATGTATATTGTATGTGGAATTACCAATGTTGTCCAACTATGTTATTCTAGACATTCCCTAGACACCAACATACCTTTCTTATTTTCCATGTTCGAACAAAAGGATATGGATTTGCGATTTACAATAATTTACTTGTTATTATTTATTGTTCTTCCTTCAATGGATATGGATGTGCCCATTTTAAAAAATAAGCTGAATTTAGATACGAACACAATTGGGTGAACCAACAGTTACACTAGAACCATGGTAAAAACAAAAACCACCTAAATTTTCTAGCGGCTTCTAAACAACCTAACTACTTTTGTGTCCTATTCCAATGTTTTATTAGGCCTTTTCTTAGGTGGAAATGGCTCCACTTTTGGTAGTCGGTCATAAGTAATGTTTGTTAATAGGATGGGGGGTTCAAGTATATAACTCCTCCCCTTCCCATTTTCCAATCTCATGAGTTCATTTGATTGACATTGACATCTTTTGTTTTTGTTGTTGCACTACGTGTTTTTATTGTGGGATGCAATGTAGGAGTAGAGGTGGTTGTGATAATATTTGTGGATAGTCTCATACATATGATTGTGGAATTTATGGTTTATCAATATTGTATTCTAACAAGCAATGTAGTTCATGTGTGTTATGTAGGTGTATAAACCTATGCATGTTATACATGTTTTGAAAAGTTGTGCGAGGGTTTCGAAGTGAAGATGTTCATGTCAATCCTTAGATGTGTTATGAAATTGCCTCTATAAACAAGGTACAACAATGTAAGATCAATTATTTATGTAGGTTTGAATTATGACATATTTGCATTCACATGATACGACAAATTGATGGGTGTGAGTTTTTGCTTAAGTAATTTATTTTATGCTTGTTTATTCCATCCCATCATGACATGCCAAGTTTAGTTTGAGTGATGTGAATAATAATGGTGAAATGAGGAATGGTTCAATTGGAATCAGGGATGTGCACAAATACTCTAAATGGTTTTGATTTAAGGTTATGATTTGTGTGAGTTCATGATGTATGAAATTGCATTTCATGTGAGCAAGGTCAAGGGAATTATAATCACAATTTGTTATGGGTTGCTATGGACCCTAGGGAAATCACTTCCATTTTATTTCAAATGGCATGCAAACAAATATGAGGCACACCTTATTTTTAAAAAATCAACATTTAATTTGCTTAAATGTATTTAGGGTGCTTATAATTCATTATGAGAATATATTTCAAATATATCTAAAATATTTCAAAATATAATTAGAATATGCCATTATTTCATAACGTATTAAAATATGCCATTTTACCTTAGGTGCTTCCTAAAAAAATGAAAGGAATAATTTTCTTGGTCTATAGATTCCAAATGTCAATAACCTATGGTCATCATAGACTTGTTGTGGGAGTGCTTGATAAAATTGCATTAGATACCTAAATACAAAATAGATGTGAGTGAGGCAAAGTACCCTAGGGCAATGTTAATCATATAAAAAGAAATGTAAGTCCAATGAAAGTATGTTATGTCAATCAACAATAGTTAGCCTTATTGTTGAGGGTGGATTTACATTTGATAAAAGTATATATACATGAAAATAAAGTCCCTACCAAGATAGCATTAGGCACCAACATTTGTAATAACCAAATTATTGAAGTGGGTCTACTTTATGCCACAAAATCTTAGTTTTATTATGTATTGGCCATGTCATGACCTTAATTACACTTAGTGTTTTCCAAGTGTATGCACATTCAAATAATTTGTTGAGACTATAGTATTAGTGCCATCATTTACATGAACCACTAATCAAGGTTATGATACTAGTTAACCATATTGACATGTGTAGTGTTCCAAAATTACATGCAATATCCCTTCAAGGTTGTTGTTCTTAAACCCTCAAACCACATGGTACATCATAAAATCTAAGAAACCATGCATCAAACAAGGTATAATGTATGCTATAAAATATATTGGGTTTTTACTTACATGCTCTTACTAACTATTAGGCCATTGGCGTTTGTGTATGGTAGATATCCCTATTGTTTCATCCACCACCAAAATTGAGTTACATATTATGTGTTTTATGTGTCTTGTAGTCAAATTGGTTCTTGGTGACATTTAGTATATGCAATACATTCACAACTAAGCACCTAAAGTTCATAGTTATAACCCTAAGAAAATCATTTCCATTTTATTGCAGACGATGTGCAAACAAATATAGAGGGCAACTTGTTATAAAGTGCAATTCAAAATGAAGAATTATCAAGTAGAACTTTGATACATTGGTGCATCGAACACAATTTGTGTGTGACTATTAAATGAACATTGCTATTATAAGTCCTTAGTTATCAGATAGCTAAATAACCTATGACATTAAAAGAGAAGTTGCAAAACCCAAGAATACATCGTTGTAACCAATGTAACCATGACAAGTGATAACAACAAGTCCCCATTGCACAATTGATAATGAATGTTTGCATTTCCAAATAAAGTAATACTAAGTAAAACCTTGACACATAGGTGAAACATAATATAGTACATTCGACTTTTAGATGAATGTTGTAACTATGTTCCCAAATTTTTACCCTACTATTAGCCCAACCTAAAAATGACAACAAACAATTTTGGAAATAGAAATTTCATGTAACCAATGGAAAAGCTCAACATGTGCTTGTGATGAGCCTTATTTTTTCCTTTTGGGGTGAGGTGGAGGGAGTTATTTTTTGTTTATCTTCCTTGTTCTCAATGTGTTCCCAACATGTTCTTTTGGGGTTCCCCAAGTTCCCAAGTTGTTCCTTAAAGCTTTTCCAATAACACCTCAATTTTATTCCATATGGTTTGCCTAAATTTCAACTCTCATGTATGTAAACTAAGAAGGTATGATGTTGGGGAATACATTTGTTTCTGTTTTGCAATTGGGGGTCCAAAAAGGGGCTTTCATTAAGGAATGCTCAAGGTTCCAATTTTTTTATTAATGGGCCAATGAATATGATTTTTTTCAAAAAATAAAATAAAATAATGAATGCACCCATGAACCAATTACAAGTCCTTAATTATCAAATAATATATTGACACATGACATTGAAGATATTTACAAAAACCGTGATTCATAATTATATCCATTTGAATAGTTTTTTTTCACACATCATTTTTATACAAAAGCATTATTTTGAAATGGTAATTGTGTAAAATGATTAAATTGACATGACATTCACATCGCATTACACTTGACATGTCACACCATGAGAATTTATGACATGAAATTTTAATATTATCAAAAAGTAAAAAAATGATAATTGATAACATGATTAACAATCATGTTATCATTCTTTGCAACTAGGTGGGTGAAATTATATGGGTTTAACAACTCATAAGTAGTTAATTGCATATGTTTTCATAAGTATTGTTTAGTCACAAATGAAAATTGCAAAACTCAAAATGTGTCACAATAAAATTTATATTTTTTCTAACCATCAACCATCATTTGGTAATGAATCAATGTAAAATTATTTATTAAATTTCATAAAAAATTAGACTAAACAAACCATGAATTTTGGGTTTATTGGTCGTTTTCAACAATAAAAAACTAGAAATAAAAACCCAATCGAGGACATCACATACTTCTTCCAATTTAAAAAAAATAGTTCATTTGTTGTTTGAAAAAAATGTTAGGTTTGTAATGTAAAAAGAAAGGACATATTATTCTTCAATGTGGAATAGAACAAAAAAAAAAAGGTCAATGTTATTTTCAAATTCAAAATTAAAACGTCATGTTCCAATGAGACAATGGAGATTGATGGGTAACGTCTTCATAGTGTGACATTCCCAAAAGGTGGCTTTGCCTTGGGTGAATGCTTATTTTAGAAGTGTCTTCCTCATGGGCAATTGCATTATGTGAAACATGTGGGAAACACCATTTGTTATGGCAATGTGAACTTATTATGTTGTAACTCACAACAATGTAAAAAATCACTTGATTTGAACATATTTTCATGTCTCAAACCTCACTCTACAAAATCAAACTACAAATATAGTTTTGAGGTTTTTAAAACTCTTTCCCCATTTACTCACACACACCTCCACTTTGTGCAAAAGGTGACATCATGTTAATGCTCCTTTCCTTGAGCTTATTTCAAAAATTGTAAGAATCATTAGCATAGGGAAAAAGAGAAGAAAACATTTAGTTTTATAATTTAACATCATCAGCAACCATTCCAAAAAGATTTTAGCAATAATGGGCAACACATTTATTTTTTCAAAAATTCAAAATTGTAGAGAATTAGCCAAAAGAAATTGCCCCAAAACTAATAAACTATGTAAAAATTATGATTTTTTATTTTAAAATTTTT
>Ga0209208_10006738_pt1 | contig 15796 bp, 12 predicted proteins | sample S1TSphfallax_3_FD_187694 | JGI IMG/M metagenome (GOLD analysis project Ga0209208, IMG submission 187694) | Host-associated microbial communities from peat moss isolated from Minnesota, USA - S1T2_Fd - Sphagnum fallax MG (SPAdes) (version 2) | ecosystem: Host-associated > Plants > Peat moss >...
ATAAAAGTGGCATAATCACAAGAGAGAGAGAGAGAGAGAGAGAGAGAGTCTAGTGATGGTTCTGAAACCTTCCTATTCTTCAAGATTTAGGCAATTTTGGTGGGTCGGCACATTTAGAAAAATCACGACAGGAAAACCAGGAATTTCTAGATGATGAAATGACTAAAAACAAGTTATATAGATTGGGAACTCAAGGCTATGATATTTCTAGACATAGAAAGTGCATGTATGTGATTTACACCTTATGTACATCTTATCTATGAAGGTCAATAGTTTGTTTTGTTTGTCAAGTTGAGATCTCTCAAACCATGGCATGGCATCTTTGCCATGCTCTTGGTGGAGTTGGAAAGCCCTCAATGACTAAGGGTGCATCAAGTTGGTTTCATAATGTTTCAAATTACAATGGAGAAGTTATTGAATATGTTGAACAATTTTTTTCATTAAAAATTCATTTAAATCAATAAATAAATAAAATTGGGTGTGCTTTTGGTTTTGTTGGAAAGCCCTTAGTGAGTAGAATTTTAATGAAAAAATTTGGAAATTTTCAAACCTACGGTGCAAGGAATATTGAATTGAGTAATTTTTTATCATTGAATATTTAGTTAAATTACAAAAAATGATTTCGAAAGGAAAACTCAGTCGGGTAACAAGTTCGCCCTTGGGCCAAGGACACAGGCTACACTAATATGAATGCAATGAACAATATTTTTAATAATAAACAATCAATTTGAAATAGGTTTCATTTCATGCCACCTTAATTTAAGTAAGGGCAATTGAAAGAAATTCCCTTTGGTATTTGAAAGGCACCTTGTATTTGTGAATATTGCTCACCATAAGGAGGATGGATTTTAGGTGTACTTCTTGACAGTGGAGGAATCTTCCAGCTATAAAATAATAAGTATAAGATTCTTCCAATTCTCAATGAATAGACCTAACAACTTTTTCTTCACACCTCCTGATCCAAATATGTTTAGTATAGGTGGAAGCATTGATCTTATGCCTTTCGCCTCATGAAGTGAGGACAAAGCTTGAGGTCCAAGGCAGAAAACACTTACAGCAGTGCTTCCCCTTCACAACAACCAAGGGTACAAACATCTAGTGCTGCCTTACATTAATCTACTTGTGAGCTCTAGGGGTCTTACAAACCTACTCCAAGGACCTTATGCAAAATTTCCCACACCATGTTGGAACAAGAAGCTCCACCCGGTAATGCACCTTCCATGATAATCTCCATGATAGGAATAAAAGTTTTTTTGGGTTGGTGGCTTGATATGCTAATAAGTCCTATGTTCATTGTCATGGAATTTTGTCGAATGAGGGGTTACACTATTGTAAACAAATGATTTCAAAGGATGTGACAATATATAATATTGAAATTTCCCAAGGTTTTATGGCCCCTAATAGTTGTCATGGAATTGATTTACACATTTGTGAATGGTTCTTCAATTTTGAACCTCTTTTCACATTTTCATGTTCAAAAATTGACGAATACTTCAAATTGAGAAACTAAGAAAAATAAGAACTTCTCTCATGTATTATGAAACTTGGAAAATAGTTTGAAACAAGAAAATTTGCAATGTATCTGTTACCATGATATGTACTATATAGGCTTAGTGGTTTTTACAAAGCTTCAAAAGATTCATGGGCAACATAGTGGGTAGTCATTCATTCATGAAGAGACCACATTTGATCATCTACAGCCAAAATTGGAGCAAAATTTTTAGACACTCATTTAATTTTCAAGTGCAGCCAGAAAAAACCCAATCAGATGATGAGGATGATAATGATGATATGATCAAAAGTGCAATTGCTACCACTTTAAAACATGTAAAATAAATAGTAGTAATTACTTGTTCTGGGTCAATATATTATGATTGCATATAATATGCTATATTTGTGCTAGGCTATGCAACTACATATTTACCAGACTTCATTTCATTTGAAGTAGTAGTTTCTTGTGAGGGATGAGTATAAGGATTTCTTATAACAATGTTGATAATGACTAAGCAAGTACACCTCGCCCCCTTGCCCCCACCATTTCTATTCTATTCTCACATACATAATCATGCATGATGTAATCTCCATGTAAATATTCATCCTTTACTGAGTTGCATGTTCTACATGATATGCGGTTTGAAGAAAATTTCCACTCCACCTGCACAACATGGATTTAGTAGTACACAACAATGGTGAGAAACAGTATAACATAACATTTCATAAATGGCCAAAGCTGCTCAACTATAGAAATCTTTTCAATTGTTGTGACACAAAAAGCTCTAAAAGATGAACTAATATAATCCATGTGATCTGAAATTTGACCCGCTTTGTACAAACCTGGGATCCTGTAGTTGCAGTTCAAGGCTTTCTTTGAAAGGCTGGAATACCAATTTCAGATCTTCAGGTGTCACGTCTTGGAGGGAAGTAGGATTCCACTGCTCACAAATTTCCCACAGACCACCAAAGCAAGATCTCTTAAGTTGTGCATGTACACTACAAGTTTTTTAATTTTATGTAGAGCCTATGGTGCATTCAAAGCCAAAATTAAATTTGAAAAATGATTGTCATCGTGGAATGAACCTTTGGCCTGTTGTCTTTATCCACTACAATTGCTCGAATTCCCTGTAATTTGAAAAACAACATGGATGAGAAGGAGACATGATTTCATAATGCAAATGGGCATCTCATTTGTTTCCCAAAGACAAACTTTTTTTTTGATGTTAAAATAAATTGTACCTCATAGAAGTCATTTGAAACTGTGCCTTTTATGGCATTAATTGTCAGACGATATTCAGTGCGCAAGCACTCTGCCCATGTCTTTTTGCGAGCTTCACGGATCTGCAAACCTTGCACAACAATAGTCACTCATCATTGCATGTGTTTTGGCCATTGCAAAAGAATGGGTGCCAAAATAAAATTCATTTGCATGTTATATGTTTTGTAACTATCACCAGACTGAAGATGTCTGACAAGGAATGAATGCACAAAGTCTTTGGCTTTTTTCTTTATAAGAATTAAGATTACAATTTATGTAATAACTAAGTCATGAATGTCAAGCTTTGATTTATAAGAGACTTGTGGGAGTTTGCATTTTATGTGTGGATCTTTTGTCATACCGAGTTGAATGTCACTTTAAGACCTGTTGGGGATGACCTTTTGATGATCTTGATCACCTCTTTCACCCAGTCTTCAGCCAATTCATTGAATTGCACCTCCTGTAAGAATCAATGTCATCAACATTCTTTAGAAAAAACACTAAGATCTGTATTTTTTTGGGGTGTATTCTTGTTGTTTATGAGAAGTTCCAGAAATGACGATTACAAGTGACTACTCATTGAGAATTTCCTAGTTCTCATGAGCTTCAAAATTGGAAATTACTATAATTCAATGAAAGCATTGGCTTTGCCTCCTTAGAACCCAAGTGAAATTATTCACTAACAGCAGGGAATCATAAAGATTTTGCACTATGCAACCATATATTGGATTTCTGTGGATTGCAGAGATTGCAAACATTGCAAATAAAATGACAAAAACCCACAAAAGATGGGAGATTCCCTAAAGCCTGAGTGCAGAAGGAAATAATAATGTGGGTATCAGTAAATAAATTTGAGTGTACATACAAGAGCTGCCAGTATGTCTTCCACACTGTCTTTGCAAAAGAGATTGTCAATAGCACTGGTTCTGCTTTCATAAACAAAGGAAGCAAACCATAAATCATTAGTGTGCTCATACATTCCTCCAAACAGCACAATTATATCATTACAAGTCTTCCAATGTTTGCATATCAAGCCACCAACAAAACAATAATAACCTCAAATTTCACATGAATATATTTCAAGCATTCTGCAATGTGTTTTCATCTACTTGGGGAAAACTTAACACCTGTGGAGAATGCTCCTTTCCCCAGGAGTGGTTGGGATGCTGAATTCATCAAGTGTTTTTTGAAGAGTATCCAAATCTCCTGATGTCAATTCATATAACTGCTTCTCCAGCTCTGGTAACCTCTGTGTCATTGTCCCCATTTCATATCAGCATGTAGTCAATTTTTCACAAATTGGTACATGTAATATTTTAGATAATTTGGACCTTATTATTTATATTTCTTTTTGAACCCAAGCACAGATGACAAAGCTAAAAGATTCAAACTCTCATATTCGATACCTTCTAGCTAAACATTTGACAGTTGATTTTAGCATCAAAGATTTGCATGACCTGAAGAGGAACAAAATGTGTCGCAAGCCCACAAGTGAGCATTTCTGCTCCATCTAGACGGTGCCCAGTCAATGCAAGATACTCCCCTGAAGATTTTTAAATACCAACAACCCCCTTGAAATGTATGTATTAGAAACCTTAGCCATGATTGCAATCAAGAAAGCAACTTAATTTGGGATTTGCAAGAAAAATATGATTAACAAGAATTGCTTATGAATAAAAAAAAGGAGTGGAGGAGAGAAAGACTTGCATTCCTATTGTTGGGTTTTGATGTAAGGAGGAGAAACCCTACCAAGATGGCCAGGAAGCCGTGACAACCAAAAAGAGGAACCACAATCAGTGTGAAGACCTAATGCTGCTTCTGGCATGGAAAACATCTGTTTTGCAATCAAGAAACCAACCACAATCTCATCAATTTCATCATTGTTGCCTTGGGGCAATTTTCAACTTTAATATCACACCCAAAAATTTGTGATTTTGAGAAAATTGAGTTCAAAGAGCACGAAAATGCAATCTATTTAACCTAAAAAATAACATCAACCAATTTTGATGATGAGAGCTTCTTCATCTTCTTCCACTCACAGCCTTCTCAGTTGCCACTCGAAATCGACCAGGAACAGTCAGCCCAGCTCCACCTCCCATGACAAGTCCAGTCCATAGTGCAATCTACAACCAACAGCAAAAACAACATTAACAATTATAAAATTTCAACCCATCTTTTACATTTTGACCATGTGATTGAAAAATCTTTTAGGACATTTAGCTTGCAACTGAATCTCCAAAATTTTCCCGACCAAGTTCACATAAATTTTGCTTTAAGAGACTACCTAGATCAACAGCTAGTTGAGTATTAACAAATGGCATGAGAAAACGAGAACTTACAAGAGGCTTCTTATATGTTCCCACGTGATAATCAAGCCAATACTTGCAATATATGACCTCTGTGGTTGATAGGGAATCATCTACAACAAGGAAGAAAATCATGTTCTTGTGATGTCAAGAAGGTGAAAAAGAAGAAATGGCTATGAAAGAATAGTAAATATCAACAACAGCAATAGTTTCAATATTTAGAAAACATACTGATATGTGTTATGAATAATATTGTACCTCCCTTCTTTGCATTGAAAAACATGCGGAGGTCACCACCAGCACAAAAGACTCTTCCATTCCCCTACAAAAAGGCATGGAAGATGTCATGTATGTACAAGTTGTTGATGTCAATTATGTGATTGCTTCAAGTCAATGCAATGGTCAATTTCCTTATTATCCATAAGCTTTTTGTAAGAACAAAACATGTACATTAGTGACTAGCATAAGCAATAACATTTTTGTTTGTCTACAACTACTAATAGTTCAAACTTTGTGTGCAAATTTAGCAAAAAGCAGAAATAGCACAAACCTTCACAACAACAAAATGCACATTCTCATCTGTCTCCCACTCCTCATAATGTTTGATGATGGTTAAAACCTATGACCACCACCACCACAATCCTTGTTGTCATCGTCATCTACAACAAGGCTTATTGAAAACTATGTTGGTGATCATCATTGTAAATCTAGAATATTTGTGAACAATAGGTAGTCATCTATCTATTTATCTTCATCACGGAGGGAGGGAGAGAACGAGGAACACATCAAGAAGCAAAACAAGGGGAAAAAAACACAAAAACAAAAGTTTCTCGACATTTGTGTAGTAGTGTACAACTCCAACTTCCAAGTTGTGTGTGCATTAGATCATGCGGATGATGATGATAGAAATTAATTCTTTACCATTTCATGGTTCAAACAATTGAGCACCCGTGGTCGATTCAAGGTCACAACTCTTGCAATGCCTTTGTCCTCCACAACAACACTCTATTGTTCAATTCACCACCCACTCCACCCATGCATAATTAGTACACAAGTTAGTTCAATGTAACTCTCACCACCAACAACAAATGTGCACCCACCCATTTTGTTTCTCTTGTTTTTCATTACATGGAGAATGAAAGGAAATCTAAAAGACAAGATTGGGGAGGGATTTATTGATTAATTACCTTTGCATCATCTTGAGCTGGAAGTTGAGGGAGACTAATTGAGTTCGCATTCACCATTGTTGTTGCTTGAACACTTGATTTGATGAATGTGTTTCTACAACAAAAGATTGAGAAGTTTTTTCTACCAAAGAAAACACAATTTTTGTGGATGATGAGTGCAGTGTGTGTGTGTCTTTGATGGAGTAATGTTGTTGCAATTTTAACAATAATAGTGATGGCTCTTAAAGCCCTCTCCTATACCTTGTGATGAAAATAACAAGTACAAGAGAATCTTTTTTTGCAAAGCAAGTTACAACCAAAAGAAAAAGCTACAAAAGAACACACACACACACACAAAAGACCACACCTTGGCTTGCTTACTACAATCACAAAACAGCACACAAAAATTCCATACTCCAAAACATAAATAAAAACACACATACAAAAACCACATGGTACACAAACAATTACTTATGTAGTCAAAACCAAATATTTTTTATTACATAATTAATTACCTGCACATGCAAAAAACACATACAAAGAATTCAAACAAATCGCCCTCAAATATATAAAAACAAAACACATATTCCTTTTCCTTCAATTGAAATTAAGCATATTGAATTGAAATGAAAAAAAAGTTGATCACTAGGGTGGGTGACCAACTTGTAAATCACAATTGCATCAAAAGTTTAGGAACAAATTATTTTGTCATAGTAATCACCTTTGTTGGAATTCGCTTTTCTTCTCTCCTTTTCCAATTCAAAACTATACATACTTTTTTGACTTGGAAGAAGAAAGTTGGGATGTGATGAGCAATTTTTTTTGAAGCTTTTTGTATGGAACTTGAAAAAAGAAAAAATCTTCTAAAAGCTTTCTTTAGAAATGGAGATTTCAAAACCCAAATTTTTTTGTTGAAATGGAATAAAAGAAATTCCTGGTTTGTCATCCATTGTCGTATTGTGCATTGAAGATACTCATTCACTCCATGCAAAGGCTTGGGTGTGGTGAAATATGAGGCACCCACAAATTGTTGTAACCATTAAACCAAATCTCATCCATGGTAGTCCCAAATAAAATTACCACATCTCCCATTACCTAAGTTACATGAAGAACATTTTTTTTGGTTTTCCAATTCCATCCTTACTAATCAAATGAACATAACAAAAGCTTGTACCCTGATTTCGAAAAGAAAACTTGAGAATTTTCAATAGAAATTTTCTTTTAGTCATCAAAACAATAGACAATTTATGTGTGTGCATGTGCATTAATGTGTCATTCTATTGTGTGTTTAAGAATGGTTTCCTGTAATTTTTATGTGTAGTAAATTCTTTATATAACTTAGGTAATGCAAGAATTGGTAATTTTATTTGTGACTTCCATTGGATGAGATTTTCTTTAATGGTTACAACAATTTTTGGGTGCCTCATCGTTCACACACCCAAACCTTTGCATGGAGTGAGTGAGTATCTTGAATGTATATTATAACAATGGATGACAAATAGGGAATTCATGTTTGTTCCATTTCAACCAAAACTTTCGGGTTCTGAAATCTCCATTTCTAAAGAAAGCTTTTGCAAAGAGTTTTTTTCTTTTTTCAAGTTCCACACAAAAAGCTCCAAAGTAAATTGGTCATCATACTCCAACGTTCTTCTTCCAAGTCAAAAAGTATCTATGGTTTTCAACCAGAAAAGGAGAGAACAAAAGTGACTTCCAACAAAGGTGATTATTATTGAGAAAATAACTTGTCTGTAAGCTTTTGATGCAATTGTGCTTACAAGTTGGTCACCCACCCAAGTGACCAACTTCTTTTTTCAGCTTGTTTCAACTCTAACTTCAACTGAAAGAAAAGAAACGTTGCCACTACACCACATCCTATTACTTAACAAATTCCATGGAATTGGAATCTTGGAATTTTTATCTTCTTGCTTAACAGATCCAAGGAATTTGTCGTCAAATCTTGGCATTGCATAATCTTTAGATAAAAATACGACCCAAGTTGATAATCAATGAGAACAATATCTTGCACTTCCTGACCTATTTCTGAACAAAGCTGGTTCTTCACAATTCAAGTTCAGAACACTTTTTTTTTGCCTTTGCTAAGAACACACCAACATCAGACACAGTTTTGGTCAATCTTCCTTTCAAACCTCAAAAAAGAATAAGAGAAAAAGCAGTCAATAGTTTGCCCACAACCACATCTTTAGCTTTGTAAAATTGAACTTTAATACCGTTTAGGTGTATTTCTCCCTTCTAATTGACAAGTTTGCATGCTGAATTGGCTGTTCAGCACAGGTGCTGAATCTGTAGACCTAATCAGCAGGCCTTGCTGATTCTGTAATACCTGTTACCACCAGGTAGTGGACAGGGTTTGGCCAATTCCAGCTCCTAGGTCACCCATGGCCTCACCCTGCCAGGGTTTGGCTGATTACAGCTCCCAGCTCACCCATGGCCTTGCCACAGGCTTTGCTAGGACCATGAATTGGCCAAACCCTGCTTGCTATCTACTATATAATACACCATTTTGCCATCTTTCACCCAGCTGTAACATCAACATGAAAATTTCAAAGTCTTCTGCATCCACTAGGTGAACATAAAGTGGTAAAAGTTGCCCTTAGTTTGTGTCTGTGCAGCAGCTAGCACCCTTACATTCAACATATGGTAAAGAATTGTGAGGATTGCATAGAGTGCATCTAAAATTGGTGAAACAGGATTTGCTTACGGATGGGTAAATCAGTTGAGTAATTAAGACCACAACTAGTTAGGACAATTGGATAAAAAGACCATGAGGAATGAGCAAAGATCAATCCAAATGGCTAAAGTAGGATTGCTAATTTACCATACTTCCAAAAACCATAATTCTATGTAGATCAATAAGTGAATTGAAAACCATGGGTGTGACTATGCCACAAGCTAACCTTGAATAGTGCAAGAGCTACCTTAAGAAATGCATAAAGAGCTGGTAGAATTTGTTTTAGTGTATGTGGAAGGTGCCTTACCCTCACTAAAATCTATGCTTCAACAGAGGACAGCACCTTTCTGCATAAGGTTCCTCCTCTCCCCTCAAATGAATCACAGCTGCCCATTTAATAAAGCAAAATTCTACCAGATCTTTACACTGGGTAAGGACCTTGAAAGGGGTTGTTCTGGGAATTGGAGTCCCACCTCCCACAGGGTCCTCATTCTCAGAGTGGCCTCCTTATTGGTCGTTACCCTACACACAATGTATCATGGCCCTGTGTTCTGCAGAAATTCAAGTCTTCATCGGTCACAACTTATCTTGTACCATATGTTAACACCTTTGATTTGAGTTTTCCTCCCTTATTCCATATTGAGAAACTCGTGTTGGGTACACCAAACAAATTGCCTCTTCTATTCCCTCCTCCAATTGGAATTTGGAGCTGCACGATCTAACTCTGTTGTCCAACAACTGCATTCCAACTGTAGAACCTGGTAGCTGCCAGTTTGTCATGCACTTCCACATTAGTACATCACAGATTTTTTTCAGACATCACCAAATCTCTAATACCTACAAGTAGCCCGAAGAAATCCAATCCACAATTAGAGCTCAACTTAGAAACTTTTCGCATTACATGTACCCAATAACACAACAGATGCAAGGCTAGTCTCTAGGTTTTGACAATGACATCCCAAAGGGCAACTTGAAAACATTAATTCATGGACACATCCACAAACAGAACAATTCCATATCAATGAACAGACAAGTCTTTGCAGCAACAATTGAAAGGTAACATGACAATGTGTGAAGTCAAAACCTAATGAGAATCACTCACAAAATGTCAGACTGTCACCTTCGTCATGTATAGCTGTGACAAGCTGCAATGACTACCCACTGACTTCATCAGCTCTGACAGTGGGTGTAGATTTGAAGTAAATAAACAATCCACCAAATATATTTAACAATTTCAGACATACCATTATACAAATCTGCATCCTGAGTTTCTGCCACACTTCAGGAAGCAACTGGAACACTTAGTCATTATGTTGGCTAGCACTCAAGAGAGATAAGCTGCAAAAAAGTCAATAATATCCAACAAGCTTGCTTGTGAGGGTAAGCTTCAATTCATTTTAGCTTGTCCCTGTAAAAGAAAGCATCTTTGCCGAGGGCACAGAGAGGTGTACATACAGGGTAGGGGCTAGGGCCAGCAAATATGTTGAGGTATGAGGGAATGCTGCATCTGTGAATTTCTTTGCCCACCTCAACATAAGGTATACATCAAAATAATTAATCTAAGGGATGTGAACATCCCTGTTACAAGCCAAACTGATTCCGCCACAATGGCGAACAGAAAAACATGGCAATTTACTTACAAAGAGAAAAAGTGAAATATGCTAGAGAGTGAACATGACAGAAGCCTCAGAATGACAATTGAGATATTGGGCAGTAGTATTGCAACATCAATGATAGCTATTACTATGATGACACCAGTAGGACTTTAAAGGGTTCTTTTGCAGGTAACAACAATTTGTTCAACATGAATTTGCCTCTCACTGTAGTCTTGCTCCCTGGATCTATGAGGACTTCTAGTCCCAAAACAATTTCAATGCACTCTAATACATGCAGAAATCCTCAGCTTGAAGACAAACTAAACTCATTCTTGCATTTGTGAGACATGAGTGGGATTCTCCAACTGTCAGTCAACAAAAAAGTGGGCAAGCAGACCCAATGCTTTTCTATAATTTCCATGAGCTATGCTATGATGACATAGGGGCCTTGTCTGGAATTGGTTCCTCCAATGATGCTCCTGCATGCTCTGGTTCAAGCTTCACTTCTGCAAGATGCCAGATGAACAAACAAATTCTGATGATACCTTCCAAAAGTCAATCAATGTAGGACATTTTGTGTTCCAGATAAATCAAGGAAGCAAACGACCCCTGATGTGATTTTCCAGCATTATAGGGGACCCCATTAATTATAACTAGTGGATCCTTAACTGGAATGACAGTTACTGTGAAGTTTCAAACAGCCAACAGGACTAAGATCTAAACATGTTTACTCCTCAACATACTCAGGATTTGCATAACAAACAAAAAATTGTGTGACAAATTCTGCTGTCCAAAACCCCAACAACTACAATGTCACACCCTTAGGGAAAGAGAACGAACCATAGTTGCCACGTTCATTGAGCTTGGCTTGCACAATGTTGAATTGCATGAAATCAACAGCTTCACGTGCCTTCCCCAACAATTGTTCCAGTTGTGCCTCATCTGTCACACTCTTGTGCTCCTCAAATTCAGCTCGGATCTGAGCTGCCACTGCCACCAGCATCTGCATATCACCTTCAAAACACTTCCTCCTTGTCCTCAGTAATGTTCTAAACACAGACAGCACCTCTGTTCCCCTCTGTACTGTTGCCATCACACTGTGTTGTGTGTGTGTATGCTCTCCTTCTCCTCAGTCTCTCTCCCTTGTTCCTGCATTCTTTGGTGTTCCAATAAGGCCATATAACTTGACTCAGAGGTTTACTCTAGAGTGATTCTTAGGACCTAACAAATCTCTGGGATCTTTGACATTTGAGTTGAGCAACTGGTGCGTACACAGAATGCAACAATTGCCAGCATTTACAGTAAAATCTTCAGGGTTACAGGGATCGGGTGTTGGAGTATCTGAAGATTGGGGACAGGTGAAATGACAAAACATTGAATTTTTTGGGGAAAATGAACAAGAATCATGTGGAGTTCGGAATTACACATACAAAGTGATGTCCGATCCACCCAGTTGATGGCTAATCCCCAAACCCTTGAGCAAGCGCCTCACCTCATCTGCAGTACATATCACCCAATTTCCTTTCATGAAGGATCCTGGATTTGCTAACAAAGAATGTTACACCACAAATTGAAGTTGGAGAACCAAATACAGGATCCTGGCAATGTCTTCCCGGAAAAGTTACCAGCTACAGCAAGATACTGCTATGCCGATCACACATGAAGACATTCTACGTGCAGTTTGTGGACCGATGCTGGACCCCAAAAAAAATCGGAGCAACTTGCTATTCCGTTTTGATCAACTCTGAACATTCCACTCCTGTTGAAAAGTACTTGAACACAGCACACAGATTCTTCAAATTGCTCTGCGGACAGAATTCTATAAACCCTAAAATATTTGTAGTGCTCTTCTTATCTTCCTGCACAAAGTTTTCGAAGAACTCAAATGTATCCATGGGCTCCCAGAAGCAGGGACGAAAGGACCAGTCACAAACAAGAATCAGAGAAAAGTGCAATGATACCCACTCTAGTCAAGTCGGTTGAGAACCCTATTTGTTTCCAGCCAATTCAACGGTGACGAAAACTCTGGACATGCAGCAAAAGGGCTCAAAACCCTGGCTACATACAAAACATGCAACCGATTTCATGAAAAAAAAGTACATACACGAACATCGAATGCAACCTGACGACGCATGAGACTCGGAAACATGGTTTGTGTACCTGACAAGAAGAATATACACAAAGAGAGAAATGAAGCGCCAACTCCGCGAAAACAGATGATGTGAGGAAACCAAAAAAAAGCACAGATGTATAGAGCTGGGTAAAAGAGAAAATCAGACCGACTTGTGCGATTAGATCGCCGTCGCTAACTCGCTGCTTCCTAGATCTGAATGCCACTCCAGCATCTCTCTCGCAAGGTTGAGAAGGGGGGGCACCAGCAGGGCGGTTCCAAACGACGCATAGGCGCGTACGCGGTTGAATACGTATTTCATGTATTTGTATGTAGAGAAAATACATGGTATGTGTGTATGTGTTTATAAATGATTCGAATTTGACCATAGGGTGGCAGGGTTTCTTTTCCAATTTTGTGATAAAAACTAGCGAATTTTTCAATAGTTCCTTTTCAGGTTCAGCAGTAATTCAATTATTTTTGAAAATGTTGAATTTTGTACAAATTATCTGCTTGAAGTTTAAGGAAATTACAAGGGAGGGAAAAATACAAAATTTGGTGAAAACTCTTGAGATCTTTTTTGCTTGGTGCCAGCAGCTAGTCCATAATTGCAAAGTTGACATTCTGTAATTGACGACATTTTTGTATCCTATAATTTGGTGGAACATTATCTCACCCTATTTTTGCAAAAAGAATCAATAAAAAATGTTGTACAAAGCCTCATTAGGTATGTTAAAAGTGCAAAGTCCAAAGAATCTACTTATGTTTATTGCTGAGATTTTATAACTTAACTTGAAAAGCAGCATTTTTTTTGGGTGAATTTCTCCTCATTTAGAGAACTTATTTGCAAAATAATAATACTCTATCAAATTTTCTTTTTTTCAAAACAATCACCAGAAATTGAAAATAAATTCTAAAAAATTGCCATGTTTTTACACATTGTTCAAGCACCTAGCCAGGATATAAAATGATTTTAATAATACTTGATATATAGCCGAATGTGGCTAAATCTCTTTGTAGATGATCCCAAGTGTGGCAACGTCACAAAATTGAAAAAAAAAAAAACAAAGAAAAGAAAAGAAATCAACTAACTATTGTTGAAAAGGTACTATACAAGGTTATGTTTTCAAATTTCTCAAGTAGGTGCACTGGCAAGGATGCCAAACATTAATTAATATCAAATGATGATTGTCCTCAATGGGCTATTCGATTTTTGCAAAAGTGTTGCTACAAGTTGCAACCAAGGAATTGTCTAGGTTTAGATGTGGTTAACTTAATTATCTTTATTTCGAAAAAATCAATGGGTTCATTCACCAAATCAAAATGTCTCGAGACCAAGTTAGTTGAAGCTGGCAAGTATTCCATTAAAGCATTGAGAAGAGGTGAGGTGTTATTCAAGGTGAATTTCACTAGCTTTTAGCTTGGTCAAATCTCACCCCCAACTCCAAAAGCCATACTAACATATGGTGTACCTTCCAAAATGAAAGTAGCACACCCAAATTGTATAAAGCTTTAGCATGAGCCAAGACTTGAGTAAAAACCTTCTACATATTTTTTTAATTTATGTGGAAGTGCTTTTAAAAAGTACAAAAAGCTCATTAGGCGTTTCAAATAACAACCACAACATTTTGTTTTTCAAAATACTTACATTATGTTTTTTAATTATCTTGATATTTTATGGCTACCCAAATGGTACCCATTGGACTAAAAGAAATCTTGTATTATGTAACCATTTAATTTGTGACTAATCATTTCCAGTTTTATTTTGTCATTTTTACAATTAATCACTATCCTTTCCAATCTATTACAATTATTGTGACTATGGTGCAACTAATTTATGACTACTAAATTTTTCATCCAAAACAAAAACCTTTATATTGAATTAGTTGCAAAAATAGTCGCAACTTGGTTATTTTTATATGATGTATTTATATATTTCATGTACATTACAATGTTTGGAAATATATTAAGGCATGTTTATAAACTTGGGCTCCGAGCTATTACACATTACCAGTGATAATGAAATGACAAAAATAAATAAGGGTTTACATTTGAAAAAAAAAACAGATATATATAGGATTCAAATTGCAAAAAATACCGCCCAATTATCATCCAAGGGGAGATTTAATCAATCACCCCTGTTTTTAATTCATTGGAGTTTTGGAAGCAATTAACATGGATAAACATTAAATCAGCTAAACAAGTGGGGAATAAATCCTTGAATTAGGTATTTAAGGGAAAAAAATTTATTGGAAGTTAATTTAAACTCAAAGAAAAAAAACATGTTAATCTCTTGAAATAATCTCAACATATTCAAATGAAATAACACATATTTACATTTGTATGAAATTACATGTAAATATATGTATGAAATTAAAAAGATACAATGATTCAAAAAAAATTGAAAGGACACAAAGATTCCAAAAGACATTGAGAAAAATAAAGAGATTTGTCTCTTTCAATATCTTAGGATCCATAAGGACATTTTGAAACATTACAACTTGTAAAATGTTTTTTTTTTTTTTTTTTTTAATCGGTTTAAAATCGACCTATAATAAATTTGTAGTTTGGAATTGTTTTTTTGTACAACCAACAATTATAGCCCATCCTGCCTAAACCAACTCTAATGAAATCATCGTCACTGGAATTATGTTGTATTAAGGCATGTTAAATATACATTTTGCACATATTGTGTGTGGGCTAAATAGGCTAGGAAAATAGTTAAATAAATGAATAAATAAATAGGTAAGTAGGTATGTAAATAGATATTGAAATTAGGCTAGTTATTCAATAACCAAAGTAGTTACATAAAAATAATATTATTATTAATTATTAATTATATCTAATATTTAATAATAATTTATAAATATATTAATATTGATTATTATATTATCAATTGTTTTTAATATGTACTATTGTTTTTATATGACCCAATTGTTATAATTTAATTTTTACTTAATGTCAATAACCATTAAATTTCTAAATTTTTATTTAATTATTTAATTGAAATAATTAATCATTAATTATTTATTTCATTATTAATGATTTTTCTCCAAAAAAAATGTTTTAGAATAAACATTAGTAATGAAAGGAGATGCAAAAAGAAACCTTGGGATGCAAAAACTTGTAATATTTGTTCTCTCAATATTTTAATACTAGTTGTACACACATCTTTGCC
>Ga0209208_10006739_pt1 | contig 15795 bp, 13 predicted proteins | sample S1TSphfallax_3_FD_187694 | JGI IMG/M metagenome (GOLD analysis project Ga0209208, IMG submission 187694) | Host-associated microbial communities from peat moss isolated from Minnesota, USA - S1T2_Fd - Sphagnum fallax MG (SPAdes) (version 2) | ecosystem: Host-associated > Plants > Peat moss >...
TTCACACATTCGAGGTACCGATAATGCCCCACAATTAACCACCACTCGAGGCTGCCATCTCCTCCCACCAACATGTCAATCCCTAAATGGTTACCTAATACGCAATAATAATTCATTCATAAGCAAGGTTCATCATCCTTATGGTTATGATGGTAGTCTTTTTCTTTTAGTGAAGTAAATTGAATTTTGGATGATTTTTCCCCCCAAAAAAAAACTCATTGTATTATCATGTGTTTCACATCCATTAGTTCCAATTCATCACAATGGTGGAAGTTTGTTCAAACCAATTTTATTTTTTTAAAAGTAGATGAATTAATGTGAACACCTTAATTGAACATTTCATATGACTTAATAACAAAGACCACTATTTTAGTAACTACCCATAAATACTATGGTTTCATTCTATTTATTACAATATAATGTCTATGGTAAATGAATATAACATTGGGTTTTCTAATTAAGGCCAGATCTTGCAAGTTTAAGGTTCAATATGCATGTGTTGTATCTCCATTTCCTTGCTCTTGAGCTGAATTAATAAGTACGGAGAGCTTTTATCATCATCCAATGCAATTAAAATAGATTTAGGTTTTGAGTTAGTTTTTGAAGCTAAAAATAAATATTAAAATCTGAAAATTTTCACGTTTGATATTATTTTGTCATGTCCAATCGATGCACCATATCGAAAGTTCTATTTATGAATCGACTATGTGTTATAGTAATATTATGCGTAATTCTAACAAATTTGACTTTAATTGAGAATTATACATTATTTTAATATAAGTTCACCAAGATTATTAGTCTTCATTTTCCCAAACAAAATCACAAACGACTCAACAACATAAAGAAGAAACATTTGGAAAAAAAACATTTGGGTAGTGAGTAGAGGGGAAAGATCACAAACATGCCCCAATGTTGAAGAGATGATGTCCAAACCACGCCCCGTGCGCAAATCAACTTGGAATGAATGCACATTGGGAAGTTTTTGGTGCAACTCGGGAGATGGTGGATGTGACTGGTATGTGTAGGCCACATCGTATTGAGATGAAAATCCTTTTGCCAAAGCTTCTATGAGATGTAACCCAAGGTAGCCCGACCCGCCTGTTACTAGGATCACCTCTTTTTTGGTACCATTTGGCAATGTGATCTTCCCGTTTTGAAACCCAACTTTGGTGCCATTCTCCATTGAACCAAACCACACAAATTGAACCAAACTTGCAAATTTTCACTTTGTCAAAAACGGGGAAAAATAATATGTTTACTTCACTAAAACACCATGTATGATAGTCTCAAATGACCAAAGGATTTTTTTTTGCTTCACAACTTACAACATGTAAATCTGAAGCCCTTCAAAACTCTCTTCTATCAACTAGTGAACCAAACGAGATAAACTACAAATAACTACACAAATTGATTATTTTGCAAATACACAACAACAAAGATGTGTTTTTGGAACATTCTACCTCATTTTGAGTCAGCACCAAGATATGCCTTTAAGCTCCACCACACCAAAAAAAAGAAAAAAAAGGTTGTGAAAAATGAAATTCAAGACCAAAAAAAACACAAAGCAATGGTTTCTTTCGACTTCCAAATGAGTCCTCTTGTATGATGAAGAAAGAAAGAGATGTGAACCAAAATTTATATCAAAAGGAAGTTCTACAAGCTTTGGTAATAGCTTAACATTGTGCATAAGAGTCCTCCCATGTTTCCTAGCTTATCGGTGGTTGGACACATTTGTAAAAATGTCCATGAGTTGCTCCAAAGATGTGATGATCAGGTTTTGAATCGTGGGGCTATATTGTGATGGGGTACTATGTTAGATCGTGAAATCACATCATGCACATTGCATATTTCACGTCTTTTGTAAATTCAAAAATCACAATACAAACAATTATAGTTTATTTGAGTTAGTAGTAGCCTCTAGTGCACATAAATGTGAAAAAAAAAAAAAGATTTTTATATTAAAATTCACAACATTGTAGATTATTTTACTTATTTAATTTAGTAGGTCACCTATATTTGGAAATTAAAGCAAAGGATTTTTGTTAGGAGGATTTCAATATACTTTGAATACATGTTTACTCTTGGATACATGTTGTGGGTGTCAAACCAATTAAGCTACTTGTCCAGTTGGCACAAGGATGAACTCGGACTCTAACAATGCCCAAAGCTAAAGCATTGGGGAACTAAAAAATGGCATGTTTTAGACTAACTTTAGTGCAAGACATTTATTTATTTTCCTTTTTTTTTTCAAATTCAAATTCAAATTCAAATTCAAATGTGAAGAATCGAGCCACGAAGTTTAAAGTTTGACTTTCAGAATTTAAATTTGTTGATCACTACATGAGTAAAGAGATGTAGTTTTACAAAGGAAAAAGATGTTATGGTGAATTCTATGTGTAAGCATTATTGATCAACTACCACAAGGAGGGGTGGGATTCTTGTGCGCCCTTTAGCTAACCTCTTAGTAGAGGTTTGGAGAGGCACTCCTTCATCATCGAAGTGGGAACTCATCAATGGGATGGAAGGGATATATATGTGGCTTTAGAAGAAATAACATGGATCATGTTATCATGGCATGTTGTGATCATGTTGCGATCAACAACAAGCTTGCCCACATTCCAATCCTTGTACAAATACTAATACAAAAAGGCACAAAAGGAATGTGGATTGTGGATTGAGTTGGGACTGCTCCAAGATAGAAAACCCATAATCATTGATCAAATGCTAGCAAGGACAAGAATTCTTTTGGCATGGACCAAGATGAAATACATCATCATTTTTTGTTGCCAGAGTAAATCCTTACTTTAATGGTTCCAACTTGGTGAGTGTACCTGAGGGAACCATTTGTACACTTGGAATTGAGGTTTGAATGTTAGCATTTTTAGGTATCTTTTTTCAAACAGCAGGTGTGGCTGGACCTTTACTGAAACATAGCTAGTGAAGTAGGTGCGGTCTCCTCCATTTTCAGTAGTTTTAAAAAACCACAAATCCTAAGAAGAGAGTCCATGCACATGCACATGGACCTGTGGTCATAAAATATTGAACTTGAAATGTTAGAAAGAGAAGAAATCATCTTACTGACACAAAATTTGGGCAACTAATGAAAGATTGCAAAGAAAACATAATTGATCAATGTTCAAAAACACCAAAACTCGCAAGAAACCAATAAACATGTTAAAAACATAAAATAAAGTGATTAATTAGTTTGTTGTTGTTTTGAATTGTTTAGGTCAACAACGGCAAAGGCAGTAACGTCAGAAAGTGGTTTCTGATAAATTAACAATGTCCTCCAAACATTATGCAAAGTATCACATACAAATGCAATCCAAATAGAGAACACAGTTTGTCTGACATTGATCAATCAATTTCAACATAAACACTCCCAAGTAGTTTATGCAAGACTTCTAAACAATGCACCAAGATGCACACATTCCAGTAATAAATACTTTGCACAATTATTGATTGTTCCACAACAAAATAGAAACCCATGAGATATTGTAAATAAATCATGCCCCTCCATTCACCATGCAACAAACTACCATTGCACCCACTACACAGAAATGGCCATTGTGTACCCTGTAATATACAACTCACAATATACTGTCATTGATTTTAGCCACACTTCATTGGCCCTATTGGAGCTGGAAAATGACCATCCACAAGGAATAGACCAATAATATATGCATAAAGATCCCTTTGCATTGAGACCCAAAGGTGTCTTTCTGCTCCAAAACATGGCGACTGGGTTCCTGGAGACCCTCACTAAGGGTCGAAATACCTTGAGCATCATGAGTTGGTGGGCACATCCAAACCCATGATAAGAAATCAGTCTCTCCAACATAACCTGGATTAACAGTTCAGGATATTTTGCAGTAGTAGGATACAACATCCAGATCTTACAGATTGGAGTTATCCACTGCTCATATGGTCAAATCGGTCAAGGGGTATGCACTCTTACACTTGAAAAAATACCCCTTAACTGTATGGTCACCAGTGATAGAGGAAAACCACCTGGACCCTCTAGGTTGTCCTAACATTTGCATTTTGTCTTGTCCAAATCACAAAAAATGTGAAAGCAGGAAAGCAGAGCTTGACGTTGCATGACCCAAAAGACAATTCAACAAAGCCAAATGCCTCAGCATTTCATGGTCAAGAGATGGGGGCCATACAAAGCAGCACAATTTTCCCAGTTTCCAACTCCTTTGATGGAGGAATACTGTCTCAAACTTGATATCTGTGTAGCCACTCCTTTTCTGCCATAGGCTTTAGTAACCCTTGTTTTCTTTCCTGGGCAATAGTTGTGAAAGGCCCTCCATAATCATGACCTGGGTATACCCTGCAAAAAGGGTTTTGTTCAAACAACACAATACTCAAAGTCAAGTAAACAACAGCTTACAACATTTCAAAACCAATGAAGTACATACAAATGAGTCAGCCATTTGGAGTACCAGGGAGAGTGTAGGCAAGAGTGCATAGACATCACACTTTTGATGAAAACAATGCAAGAAATGTCATGCAATCAATCAAACCAAGCCTGTGTGAGTGCACTCAGCCACCCAGTGTGCCATGACAGACAAGTAAGCCTGGCTCATGTTAATACAGCAAAACAACTGCATGAGCAAGATGGCTGTGTAGGTTGCCACATCAAAGGCTTTCCCATTTTCTGTGAGGGGGTGATCTAATGTGGTGCAGGTGCTTGGGTGAGGCCAAGGCAACCATAGAATAGACAGGGCAATCAGTTGTGGAGCATGAGGACGGTCCCTTACCTGGTGTTGGATGGTAAAGATGCAAGTTTTTTCTGCAAGCTAGTGTACATAGCTTGAGCATCGCAGTCAGGCAAATCCAGCCTCCCACAACTGCAGTATGCAACATAAGAGCATCAGCTATGCATGGAGCAGCAATCCATGATATTAAGGGAGTTGCCTTTTCAAAAAAGTGTGTTAGGAGAAGGGTGATTACCTGCCAATGAATAGTGTGTCACCTGACATCAAAATATCCTCAGTTCTGAATCCAACAGACACCAGGCATCAATAAGTCGAGTTATAATGCCTTATTGCTCTTAATACCTATGAGGCCATGGCCAATCAAGACTTTAGTAACCAATCTAACCAACCAATAATCTTGTCCCTTGGAACTTCTGATACAACCTGCAAATTCAAATTCCAGGGATGAGACACAGAGGATTAAGTGTTACCCCTGGATATGAATGCATTGGCTGCCTGGTGTGTGCCCTGGGGTATGAATGAAGTGTAGTTTTACAGAGCCAATAGAGATAACTGATGAGTCCTGCACAATGAGCAGAAATGAACATCAGAGTAGCATCAGAACATTAGACTGCTGAAGGACCACATTACTAGGAGTTGTGGTCATCCAGCAGTAAACAGCCAAATGTAGAAGTTTTGCCTGCTCTTTGTAGGTACATTCATCCATAGCTCATAGGCATATTTTAAATCTCTCTCACCATAATGGTCAATGTGGACACATGTATGACATATTCAGAAATTGTAACCTCATACCTATAGATGGGCTGAATGACTGCTGACAACTTATTTTTCCAAAAAGTAGCCACTTCATCATGGGTGCTGCTATTCTATACATTTGGATCACTGGTCCAGCTACATAGAAACACAGAAGCTCTAATAAGAGATATCTATGCCCTGGCATCACTTTGTTAAGGTATTTGGTTTACAGATGGTACCTCAAGCAAAGTCATACGCTCCAAGGAGACACCATTTTGTTTCTTTACCATCTGTGCATCGTGCTTGTTGATATATACCTGTCAAGAGAAAAGAAAGTAATAGGCTTGGTATATTCTACCACAAAGAGAGTGCAAAGAGTGCCTATGCAAGTCAAGAACTGAAAACTATTCACAATTGCTTAACAGCTCAAGGAACCAATAGGATTGATAAGCAATTTGTACCGGGACTTTATCTTCCATAGCAAGCTCTCTGATACCCGGAACTTTTATGCCAAGCTGGTCAAAAGGTGGGGGTGGAGTTCCTCCTGTGTGGTCAAAATGATAGTGAGAAACTACAGCTCCCACCTGTGGAAACAGAAAAAATCTTGATCTGCTTAGTTGTGGCCAAATGGAAACACAATCGTGTGACAGGTGCTTATGGTTCATAGGTTAGGATGTCAGGCTAAGGATATAGGGACTGCCATTAGTTACAAGCTTATGTCAGCATTTACTTTAGACTGCCTACATGACACTGCAGTGACCAATATATTTATACATAAATGGTCTTCACATCCATCTACATCCTGACACATATCCTTTCTTGTCTGAAACTACCACAACCCAAGACAAGCTTTCTACAAACCACTCAACCACAAAAATTTGGCAAGGCAATGTTGGCATCATGGCTCTCTATGCTGTACAGGACATTAATTTGTCCTCTCTTTGTTTCCCTCATTGTCTTCTCCTTTCCTCCTACTTCTTTGCCAGATCTAGTTCAGCTCACCAGATTCATGTTGTCTGCAGCTAAGACAGCCCGAATGCCCTGTGAAGTCCACCCACAAAACCATGACAAACCAAACCTCTGTGAAACAACATATATGTGTCTACAAGTTGTGTTTAGAAAATGCTGGGATAACCTGTATTTCTCATTTGCTGTCCTATGACAAGAAATGAATTAAGTGAATATTAATGATCAAGAGCATTATGACACCATTCACCTATCCTCTCTGTCAACAACACTCACCTTGACATCCCAGGCAGCATCCACAACAACAGCCTCCCGTGTTTTGGCATCACCAACCAAATACACAAAATTTTGCATTTGCTGTGCACTGCTGAAGATCTGCCAAAAAGCATCAGAAAATCCAATGAACCAATTTGAATGGAAGTGCATCTCAAAATTTGGAGGTTCAGCTATAAGTGTTAAATAATAACTCCAGTTCTAAGCACAAAGTTAGGTGATGAATATACTGCATTTCCTGCCTCATGCCTAAAAGTGGTAAGATGGTGAAAATTCAATAAACCAAGAAATCTTATCCCCTAACCCTGACTTAATCATTGAATTGCCTTTCACGACTTTGAGCTTCCTTTCCAACCCCCAACATTAATTCACCTTGCAGTTATGCCTCTCCATTGGTGGAACTTTAGATCATAAAAGTCCACAAGCACTCACACCCTCATTCTACATGTTATAACCAAAGTCACACCCAAATCCCCACCAACCTCCCGAACCCACACCCTACATGCAGTCCTGTTGTCTGAAGGATTTCTAATTGCTGAGGAATATGTATTCAAACTCAAATCCATTTAAGACAACATTCCATATCAAAGTTACAAACCTGCCTCTCAATGACATTTGTAGGGTTGATGCAGAAATCTCGACCAGCAAGTAGCTGCACACTCATATAGCTCCCACATTGCAGACTTTCATGAGTTCTAGAAATAAAATCATCTGATGTCTTAAGTAAAGTACCACTAACAGTCAATACTAGAGGTAATTCTATGCATCTTCATTCACATGTGCTGGAATGTTTGTGATACATGGAATAACATGAGGGGGTTGTGACACTTGAGATCACCTGGCGAAAATAGAACCCAGAAATGGCCTCATGTGTTAGTGTGAGCCGTTTCTTGATTGTTGCATCCTCTGGTGACTGCAGCCAAAATAAAACAAGTTACAGCCATTGACAGGCCTCCATTGCAGCCGAAGGGACCCCAGAAATCCTTCAAGAGAGAAGTCTACCACTCACCACTTCCAAGGCCTTGGCATATGCCTTCTCAGCACTAGGATAATCATGTAATGCAAACTGAGCTTCTCCTAGCCTGAAGTGGCCCTGTTCAGTCATAGATGTGTGGGTGTCAACTTCCATTGTCAAGCTTTTAATTTTCACCCAACACACATAACAGGCAAACTTTCCTGCTTCTATCTATGGTACTTGGAAGATCTAGAAACGCATATTCCAATACCAACTATGTATTGCTGCTTGTCTCCAAAGAAGACCCTATAAAATACAACTTTCTCAAATTGCAACTGTCTAATACCTTCTTATCCATAAGTCCATACATGACAAACTATTGGACTACTTCAAAAGCCAAAAGACAATCATACAAGTTGCTGTTGAGGTTTTCCACTCAGGGTTTTCCTTGAAGTGCAAGAAAAACTTCCAGATAAGGACCAACAGAATCAGGAAAAAAGAACAACACGGATGGGATGAACTAGAATGAAGAAACAAAACAAGCAGTACGAACAAAAGTGACAGTCTCTCATTTGTTCAGGGACATGTATGATAGTGACTTATTTATCAGAACTACCCCACTGACTTCATCCACTCCTACAATGGGTATAGGTCAGTGTCACCACTAACCAGCGTACTGAGTTTCTGTTGCAAGTCTGGAAGCAACAGGAAGACTCAATGATGATACTGGCTAGCAACTAACACATAAACATGGCAGGGGAAAAACTTAGTGAAAAGTAGAGGGGAAAAGACAGAAAAGCACACACAATAAGAGGAAAAAACATACAATAACAGACAACAGGGAAAAAATGAACAAAGACCAAAATATTAGTCAAAATCAGAGGTTCACCTTGCTCCAGTTGCTTTTGAAGGAGATGGCCTGTGTCGCATGAAATAGGGCCTGCACAGAGGCCAGTAGAAGCCCACCAGTGTCCATCCTGGTAAGAAAGACAACACCACTCCTTATAGTTTCCACTCAGACACTCTCACTACCCCGTCCTGAAGTCCCCAAACCTCTAGTTATAAGGATGCTAAAACTCAGTTTTGAGAATCCACACAAGCAGCACTGAGGTGAAAGATACAGAGAAAGCAACTCCTGGATGCCAGAATCAAGATATCCAGGACTCTCATACAGACAGTGAGGATAGTACCTCCTGTGGCTGACCAAGCTTAAGATGAGTGAAGGAGCAATTGCTGTGTAAGGTTGCAAGTTCATCTTCCAGGGATGGATCAGCAGCTGCAATCGCACGCTGGTAGAAGTCAAGTGCTGATACAAAATTGCCTTGGTGCAAAGCATCATTGCCTGCAGTCTTAAGGGTGTCCATAGCTGGCAAGTCAGACGCCCACCTGAATAATTGTTTGCACCAAAAGTCTAAGAAATAACCAAATACCCAAATCCCATAGGCTTTGAACCCACCTCTTTCCCATCTCTTTGGCTTCACCAGACCTTTACCCAGATTTCAAAGAGCTTGTGACACAGTAGGTGGTCCAGTACAAATCCACTCAAGCAATCTCAGGTGGATCTCCCCTACCGAAACGAACACAGTAATGACACAGTGGACCAGGTCATTACCATTGAATTGGACAAGTGACTAATAAGATTCAATCACAAGAAGTCTTGCAGAAATTCTACAGAAAGGCATTACTTTGTGCAAAGGTGTCCCATATGATGCTTGAGTCAGGTATGAACTGTCATCCGTGCCCATTCCAGGCTGCTGAAGGCACCCAGGATGCAAACACATGTTGAACCACATTCCAGGAGGAAGAAGGAAAAATATTTTGGTTCAGTGACATAAGGTCTCCAGAAACACCTGACTCTGGAATAAATGTCAAAGATGAGAATTACAAGGCAATTTTCTGTCATGCTGAATTCTATACTTTGATTAATAGAGCAAACGCATGAGGAACTATAGAAAGAGACAGAAGGGGAAGGCCATAATGCAAATCAGGCAAAATCAATGGAAGAAGCATATAGTGATTGGAAACTGGGTGAAGATGATGGATTATAAAAATGCACCATAGAAACAACACGCAAAAGGACTGGCTAATAAGAGGAATATATGGATTTACAACAAATCTGAAACGTGGCAATGAATTTGGATGACAAGAAGAGATATAAAGCTTGGAGAGAAACACTAATGTTAAAGATATGTGATATCAGAGTACAAGAATGACATATCAGCTGGACACAATCTCTTGCAACAATATTTTCACACGATTTACGTAATCTCTTCACTTAATTTCTATAAGGGCAAGATCTCGCATGCACCTCAACTGCTTGCAAGGTGTCCATGCACCCTCTAACATGTTAATGCTTACAGAAAGCCTGATGGCAAGTGAAGATCCAAAGCAAGGTGTGTTTTCTGTTACATTAATTACGAGTGAGAAAAGGATCAACCATGCAGATTACCTGGACTACACAAAAATTGATCCAACTGCTGCCCACTTGCGTGAACTTGCCTGAAGCAAAAGAAGGATCTGAAAGTGTTTTGCACCAGTGCTCATGCATCACACTTCAAACCAATTCTGAACCAACAAAAACACTGGAAGACATGTATCAATGAATTGCAAAAGTTTATGAAGCCACGAAAAGACAGCTTGAATTGCGCACGTTGAAAAATGCGCCCACTAAAAGTTGCGGAATCGGTGTATGCTGAACGCAAAGAAATGCTGACCAGCAGAAGAGAAAGGCCGATGATACAACGACCTCCAAAATGCAGAAACTCGCACCTTTCCCCCAAAAAACCTGTACAAAACCACCCGCCAGTGACTAGGGTTTGAAGCTCTACAAAGAAGACGACGGCAGCGCCTGCCCGCCTGCCCGTCCTTCGGCGTTCCGTTTCCCTTGATCGCTCGGATTGGTAACCGGTAACCGGACGCTCGGCTTCCCCTCGATGGCAACCGAACAGGTCGGATACCGAACATAGTTGATAACCGGACGATGTTCTCTCGCATGATCCCTCCGATTTGTGCCCGGGTGGAGTCGGTAACCGAACATGACTGGTAACTGGGCGTTGTCGATCCCTCGGACTGATATCCGGATGGGATTGGTAACCGGACGGTCTTCTCTCCTCTCTCGTTGTCTCTCTCGCTGTCTCTCTCGCTCGCTCGCTCGCTCGCCGCGTGTGTGCACATTCCACTGCCTCCTTAGAGACCGACTTCTCTGATGTTTTTCTGTTTTAGGAAAGAAGAAGAGCAGCGTCGTTCTTTCTTCGGTTGCTTTGTGTTTAGTTGGTTTCTTCTTCGACCATTCAAGTTTGTTATTGTGTGTTTACGAGTTCGTTACGGATCCTCCTCCTGGTTTAGTTAGTCAGTCAATTTTTTTTTGCTGGTAGGCGCATGCATGGACGGTGCGCTTGCTTATAATGTAAGTAATAATATGCATAAGATCATGGAGAATTGAAAGGGTGTGCACACCGGTTACAGTTTTCCTGTACATAAAGAGTGTGTGTTGTCCAAAAAACCATTTACATTTACACAGAAAAAGTTAGCGGCCTCTGCCACCTGCTCTATAGACTGCAGCAGGAGCAGCCGCAGCAGCCATACATACTTCTTCAGCTGAGCAAATGAGCACTATGAAACTCCAACGTGCCACACACTCATTGCAAAACAAAACAGAGAGATTGCGCCAACTGTAGAGTAACCTAATTGGCTGTACACTACTACTACTACTACATTGTTTTTGCTCAATTTTTTTCCTTTTCTTTTCTTTTCTTCGTCTTCTTCTTCTAACCAGTTTTTTCTTGCGACTGAACACACAAATGATGATGATGATGATGATGATGCGCACCGAGCAACGAATAATGAATTAAGTTTTGTCTTCTAAGTTCATCAGTCTGTATCAATGGTGGCTTCAGATCTATTCGGTGAGTAGGCAACCTTTTTTTGTTGTTGTCACTCTTTTTTTTTCTCTCTGTAAATGTATGTAAAGATCATCATCATATTCTTCTTCTTCTTCTTCTTTCTTTCTTTCTTTTTTTGGTTGTGTTCATTTTCCTACCTCCCTCCCTCTGTGATGAAACACAGAAAAGGGGGAGGAGTGGAGTTGGTCACTTGGGTATCCAAATGGGGAACTGGAAAGAATGCATGATCTTTTGTAAATTCCACCAATTTGGAGCTCGAAGTCTTCTTCAATCCTTAGCTTCAGTTTTTTGGGAATCAGTGTTATACATTTGGACACTTTTGTGGTTTTTTGGCTCTCTCTCTCTCTCTCTCTCTCTCTCTCTCTCTCTCTCTCTCTCTCTCTCTCTCTCCAGTTGTTAGCAACGAACATTGTCCATCATTCATGTGTCCCAAGCAAACCTGATCAAAATCTTTTTTTTCTTTTGAAAGAAACAATCCCAGTAAAATCATCTTTCAGGTACAGGAACAAGCAACAAATCAAGTAAAGCTGTTGACACTGAGAACCGGAATAGGAAATTTGCCAAGGAAAACTCCTGGGTGAAATTTGAGCACTCAAAAGAGCTGAAAAGCCATCAAGAGAGGGTGCGCAAAATGAAGCCTTGCATTCATACTACTTCCACAATTGTCAATCACCCAAGGCCCTTTCAATCCCACATCCGGAAGAGGGATTTGATGCAAGAAGGTGCGATTCTTCCCTCTAAGTCTTTCCAAAAGATCATTTTTCACCCAGGTGAATTTGCAATTGTTAGTAGGTTCAGTATCAAGCTAGAAAGACCGGGGTCTTTGTGTCTGACTGATCCTGTTGAAAATGTTCAAGGTTACTTGAAGGAGTTAGAAACAATTGTCTCAGTCCTCAAGCTATATAATATGATATGATATGATCATTCTTTTTGGTGTCATCACACACTTCACAAATGGGAGATCATCATCCTTCGAAAGAGTCAAGCAGCTCATAACAAAATCCCCCGGTTTGTTCCTGATATGCAATAGACAAGTTGAGGCTGATTGAGAAACAGAACTATCAATTGCTAAAGAGACTGCGGTACATTCACAAGACTTACTCTCTATACATGCCCAAAAAACGATACTATCTCATCCGTGGCGAGGCTTTCAAGTAAGCTTATGTCACAAACTTTTTTGTCCTATTTCAGTAATTAAGACAACTCTATGGCAAATGGGTCAAACATAGAATTGTTTCTATGTTTTAATGTGAACTACAAAACACATTTGAAATTCAAGGACTTGTCAAGTGATTTCATTTCATTTCATTTTGTTTAATTGAAAACAATGCTTCACTTGTAGATTGTGTTTCAATGGAATTTAGTGATTTTATTTTGTTTAATTGAAGACATTGCTTCACTAGTAGACTATGCAAGTGGAATTTATACGGAGTAGCCTTCTCTTACTTCTCTTCCATGTGATCTGATGATGATGATGATGATGTTCTTATATTGTCTTGAAAGTGAAAGGATTTGAGATGACTACATAAACTTCAGCAAAAACCTTGCATGAATCTTAGTGGGTCATGGCAAACATTTAGTTTATTACTTCATCTCAAAGTCCAGGAGACACACTCCAATTGGAACTTAAAAAGCAGAGGAGAAAAGGTACCCAGACTTTCACTTGTATTTATTTCCTTCATATTATGCAAATTATTGGAAATTTTTCCCAACAGGCTGAACAAACCAGTGTCTCTCAGAACCAAAAAGTTGTTTGAGAAACCAAAGCAGGAAGAACATCCAGAGATAGCAGTGGAGTGTCCCCCTCCTCAAGGCTATGGCAGATCAAAACTCACAAGTCAACACAAGAAGGCAAATCATGAGATGATACACAAAGTAGCATCACTTAGCATAAACAGTGATTCGTCTCAAGAGAGCCAGAATTTCTGAAATTAAAACCCATGTTAGAAAATCCCACTCAATGATAAAGAATTGAGCAAGACAATTTGGTTCTTAGCCCAAGTTGATGAATTGACCTCGTATACATCTCATGCATCTAATGTATTATATGTTCTTTACCCCATGTAAAGCACTGCCTGGATTTTTCCTTTGTATTTTCAGCTCCTTTACCTGCCTGAAGAAACTTGTTTTCAGCAAGCGGGATCTTCTGCGGTGGAAGGTACCAGCCAGGCTATACTGAGATCTTCTGTACTATACTAAAAGCATATGGATCTTATGCTTTTGTTGAACAGAATCTCAGATTTTCTTTCAAGAAATCCAAATTTAAATGTCCCCACCCAACAACATCATCATGGGAGCTAGTTTCATGAACATATTTACTATACACCCCTCTCCTCGAACACACACCACTAACCGATGTGAGAATTTGAAATTTTCATTGACTTTTTTAAATGATTGTTCAAGGTTTTGTATGGCAAAGAGAAGGATTCCAATGGGTCAAAGCACAACATCAATTACAAAAATGACATTTAAAGCAAAAACTTCTTTGATTTTCAAAACTCATTAATTGGGTATTTCAAGTGTTTCTCTCCTTTGTTATTAACCACAAGTGGATTCCAACCACAAAGAAAATCATTTAGTCATATGAACTTAGAGGATCCAATTTATTTCTTACTTACAACTTTTTCACCCCATAGTAATAAACACCCCTTGATATTTTATTTAATAGGATGATGGTGAAAAATATCATGTTATGAACTAAATATGGTCAATATGCCGAGGTCATGAAAGACACCTTTAAAAGGATTTTCCTACTATGATTTTGGTCAATGATATTGATTTGCCTAGATATAAGGATTAATATGGTTTTTTAGTTTTTAAAGTGAGCCCTTTATAATGTAACTTATAATTGTCCCATAAGCAGGCAAATCATGCATTGTCCATAATAGTATGGCAATCATACTAAAGGTTGCTTTCACCCTAAATGGTCCAGCATCTCACACATTAATTGTAACTTCCCATAATGTCTTGAGATCCTCTACTAAAGGTTTCAATATGTGTTAGAGTGTTCACTTGTCACCAATCATGGGCCTCATGGTATGATCAATGAGAACATCATGAAATGTTTCTTGGTGGACACTCATGGTGGAACATTATAGTTTAATAAAATCACTCTAGCCAAATTGACCAACTAAATCTTTTATCCCCAAATGGGTCTAGCCCATCAATGGTCATTCTTAGGTGTATGTTTCAAAGCTCCATTGCAAATTATGGAAACCAAGCTTCAACACAATTTTATTAGTGTGAGTTTGCTACATGTTTTACCAAACCATCTTATGGTGATGCCACGCCATCAGCTATGTTTGGGATAGAATGTTATAGATTTTTTATAATTGAGGTCTAAGTGGGAAATGGAACAACATATTGTTCTTAGCCTCCTTTGATTTCCCCACCACTTTGAAGCTAGGTTTTTGATAATGTGGACAACTTTCAACTCTTGCATGAATCCTTTTAAACATAATGTACATCTCTTTTGCAAGCATCAATCACATTGTAAATTAAACCTAATTTTTTTAACATCATGGAAGTTTCATACTCAAAATTAGGTAAGGTGTTAGGAATAAGTAATTCTTTTTTAATAAACTAAACAATTTGGTTATGAATGTGCCATGTGTCTAACAACAATTCAATATCAGTAGAACACACACAAGTTTGACGATTGGGAATTTTCATATAACGAAGTTATGGCCACTTCTTCAAACTCCTCCCAACCAAGGCTCATGGTAACCCCATCTTCAAGTGGGACATTGTTGTTATGTTTTCATTCCCACCTACATCTCCCATGTTTCCACCATGGGGCTCCATATTGTCCTCTTGATTGTGTTGTTCATTGGCCTCATCCACATGTTAAATTTCTTCCATTACATGTTCATGGCCATTAATGTTAACCCTAGATAATGTCCTTCATTAGACATCATGTCGTTTTGTAGGTCCATTGAAATCATATTGAACCTCTAATATATCCCCCATGCATGAACTCCATCTTGAGCTACCTCCAACATCAAAATATTGTGAACATCTTTTGTAACTTGATCTATCCTATATATAATTACAAACATGGTGTGTGTCTATCTGTCTGTCCGTCTTTTACTTATCTTTTACTTATTTCCTTTTCTCTGACGTCATTTCGCTTTCATTACCTCTCTGGCGTAATCCCATTGGCTCCCGTTCCCTGTGGAGTGTTTTGGGGGGTGGGAGAAGGGAGAGCCCGGTGAAGCACGGGGCGGGGGTGGCCAGCAGG
>Ga0209208_10006742_pt1 | contig 15788 bp, 15 predicted proteins | sample S1TSphfallax_3_FD_187694 | JGI IMG/M metagenome (GOLD analysis project Ga0209208, IMG submission 187694) | Host-associated microbial communities from peat moss isolated from Minnesota, USA - S1T2_Fd - Sphagnum fallax MG (SPAdes) (version 2) | ecosystem: Host-associated > Plants > Peat moss >...
ACACCCATCACCCCGCCACCGACGACGAACTCCGCCTCGTCCAGTCCATCCACGATTGCGGCTGGCGCATCGCCCGCGTCCAGCAAATCGAAATCGGCATCCTGCTCAAAGGCGATCTCGAACTCGCCGACAAATATCCCGACCGCCCCGCCCAAGAGCGCACCTATCTCATCCAGGCCGAATCCTACATCAAGTACGAAAAGCAGCTCCGCAACCTGGGCATCCAGGAAGCCCGCCTGCGCCGCATCCGCGACAAGGACCACGCCGAACTCCTGCGCCTGCAAACTCTCCGCCAGCGCGAAGAAGCCGCCCGGCCCGTGCCCGCGCCCGCTCCCGCCCCCGCGCCAGCCAAAAATGGCTTCGAATTTTCAACTCCCCAACCCAGCCCCGACGCGCCGCTCTCGCAGACCGCCAACCCCGTCCCGAATCAGGAAGAACACACGTCAAAGGAAACGGCTGCGAGATTCTAGCCTGCGCCAGATAGTCATAAAATCACGGAAGACATCTGCATCATCATGCTTCGACGTGTTTTGCCGCTTCTGTTTCTTCTTCACAGCCAAAGCGATGCGCCTCAATTCGGCAGCCGCTTGAATGTCGTGGTCGTGCCCGTGGTTGTCCGCGATGCTCATGGCCAGCCGGTGGGAACGCTCACTAAAGATGATTTCAAGGTATTCGACAACGACAAGCTTCAAACCCTCACTGGCATCACGCTGGAGAAACGCGATGCGTCCACCGCAGCCGCGGCCCCGAATGCCGCCCCGGGCTCAGTTGCCGGCTCCGCGGTTGCTGCCGCACCCGGGACGCCCAGCCGCTTCATCATCTTCCTGTTCGATGATGTTCATCTGGCGGCGGAAGACTTGGTGCGCGTCAAGGACGCCAGCGCAAAATTGGTGTCCGAATCTCTCACCGGCTCGGACGCCGCTGGTGTTTTCTCTGTCTCCGGCAAAACCAACAGCGGCATCACCACGGACCGCTCCAAACTCACGCAAGCCATCGCGGGCATCCAGCCGCTATCCATTGACCAAACCGTTGGCCGCGAATGCCCGCACATGAATGACTATCAGGCAGATCTCATCGTGAACCAGAACGACCAGCGGGCCCTTGCCGTAGCCAAAGAGGAAGTCAAGAAATGCACGGAAGCGCGTGGCCCTAACGAGGTGGAAAACCGAGTCCGTGCCGTTGCCTCGCAGATCGTAAGCCAGGCAGATCTCAACACGCGCGTCACTCTGGGGATGATCAAATTCATCCTGCAAAAATTGGGAACCCTGCCAGGGCAGCGCACGCTTGTTCTGGTTTCGCCGGGCTTTTGGGCGCGCGACGCGGGCCCTGAAACATCGGACGTCATCAACGCAGCCGCCCAGTCGAATGTAACGCTCAATACCCTGGATGCGCGCGGGCTTTACGTTAACGCCCCGCAGGCAGATCAATCGGCGCGAGGCTTCACCTCTCCCCAAATGCTCGAAGCCAACATCAATTACAGCCGCGATCTGGCGTCGGCCAACGCGGATGTCATGGCTGAACTAGCCGACGGCACGGGCGGCACATTTTTTCAAGACAGCAACGATCTTCTGGCCGGCTTCCGCAAGCTCACGCTGCCTCCCGAATATTTGTATTTGCTGCAATTCGCGCCGCAAGACACAAAGAATAATGGGTCGCTGCATCGTTTGAAGGTGAAGCTCGATCAGCAAGGTCTGCGCGTCCAAAGCAGGCGTGCCTATTTCGCGCCCAAAGCAGACAAAAAGGCGGGCGCCTAATGGCGGCGGCGCGTTGTGTCATGGTCGCAGTCACGCTGGCGCTCCTATCCGGCGCTCTTGCTGGACAGCAATCAGCGGAGGAGCAGATTCAGACGCTCGATCACGTCAGGCGGCAGGCGCAGGCGTCGCTTCTCGATGTGGCGAATTACAGTTGCGTCGAGACGGTCGAGCGAGCCGTCTGGCAAGCTCCCGGCGCAAGCGCGGATCGCGACCTGTTTTACGCGCAGGTCAGCGTGATTGGCGGGCGTGAGCGCTTTACCCGGCCGGGAGATGTCCGCGATGTTCCAGGCGGGTTGGCGGCTATTGCCGGGACTGGGCTGACCTCGTCGGGCACGTTTTCCATGTTTGCGAATGATTTGTTTTCCTCCAGCCATCCCTCAATTTTCGGCTCGGAGCGAACGCAGCAGAATTTGAGCTACGATTTCCGCGTGCCGCGCGCGTTTAGCGGATGGACGCTGGTATCGGGAGAGGACGGGAGCCGGGTTGGCGAGCGAGGCACGTTTGCGGTGGATGCGCAGTCGTTAAGGCTGCTGCGAATGGAGGTGAATGCGGACGACATTCCGGCCTCGTCGCCCTATTCATCCGTGCGTATTTTGATTGATTATCTGGCGGGAACGGCTTCGGGAACGCGCGCGCTGCTGCCGTCCGCGGCGGAAGTTTGGGTTCGTCACAAATCGGGCGATGTGGTGTATGCGCGAACGTATTTGAGCCAGTGCCGAAAGTTCAGCGCGGAGGCGACGGTGCAGTTTGATCCAGCGCAGGGCAACGCGGCGGGTGCCACGGCTTCCGCGCAGCGTCTCTTCGTCTTGCCGGTGGGCTTAACGGTTCCCATTGAGCTTCGCGACGGAATTGATTTTGACAAAGCGGAAATAGGCAGCAAGCTGCGGGCGGCCATTTCGCGCGATGTCGCCTGGAACGGAAAACTCTTAATCCGACGCGGCACGGCAGTGGAAGGGCACGTGCGCAATGTGATGGCGGATGCCAAAACGGGCAGCAGGGAAGTGGTGGTCGAGTTCGACGGATTGGCCACGCAGGCCGGGGCCAGCGATTTCCTGGCGAGGTTGCGGCATGCGCCGCGTGCAGCGGCGTGGAAGATGCTGCCGGCCGATATTCCGGGCGTCGTTAGTTTTGTGAGGCTGCGCGGGGATGGTTCGGTTCGGGCCGGGACGCAGATGGAATGGCTGGTGGAGGATTTCAGTCACAGCCGGCCTCTTGCGGATTCGGATCTGAAAATGCCGATTGACGTGCCCACTGGACCACATACTGTGGTGGGCCTTCACTAACGGTCAGTGAGGAACGCCTACCGCAAAAGTCGACAAATCCACATTCGTCCGCAAAATATTCACATACCCGGGAGCAACCAGTTGGATGCCGAACTGCTCACCCTGCCCGCGCACCGAGAAAATCCAGTAGTGCGCCGCAATGTTGGCCGAAAACTTGGCCTTGCGCCACCACAGCAACGACTTCGTGGTCGAATCAATATCGGCGGCGTCCAGGCGCATGTCGATCACCGCCACTTCACCCGGATTTTCGATCGCCCGCGCCAGCGTTTCCGCCGCCAGCACCCGGCCCAGCAGCGGCGCTCCTTTGTCGGAGGCCGTCAGCGCCTGGCGCATTTTCTGAAAGGCGTCCAGCGCCGCGCCAGCCGACTGCTTGCCGGCTTCGCCCGTGGCGAACTTCCACAAATCAGCCAGCGAGTTGCTCGTCCGCGCACTCTGGCAATTCAAATTCGCCTGGCTGACCGCCGGCAGCAGATAAGCCGGGTTCACCACCACATAACCAGCCGTGCGCGCGGCGGTCGCGAAACTGCCAACCAGCGCGCTGTTGTCCAGCGGCAGCGTCTGCCCCTGTGTGGTGTAAGTGGGAACAGTCAACTGGATCAGCCCGGCCAGGCCCAGCGCCGCCTCGCCGATGTCCAGCGTCGTGCCAATGCTGCGGGGAGCCGCTGCGCCTCCCTGCGTTCCGCAAAAGCTGGTCGCCGCGCTCCGCACCAAATCCGTCGCGCTCTGGTAATAAGGGATCACCGAAAAAATATTCGGGTCGTAAAGCACCACCGTTCGGGCCTGCGGCAGAACGGCCGTCAGATCCTTCAGCATCTTATAGGATGCGTTTGTCAATTCCTGATAAGCGGCTGCAGTGGGAGCGGCAATCACTCCATTCCCCTGCGCATCGGTCCGCACTGCCAGAGCTGCGGCGGTCAGGATCAGACAAAAGACAGACAAAATGTTTTGCCGAGCCATGCCTTTGGACATTACAGCACGTTTGGGTGGTAAGGCCGGACGGAATAGTCCGGGGCAGTGCCGGCAGGGTGCTGCGATTTCCTTTTCCACTTACCCTAAGCTTTCTTCCTCTGCAAGCCGATAGTGTCCTTGTGAAAGCAAATTCCGAGCCGGTATCGTTGAGCGCACCGCTGGACCAATATGGCGCAGAACTTCTGAAAGCGGCGCTGCTTCCGCTTGTGGATGCCCCGGACGATGTCACTGTCCGCTTCGGAGAACTGGACCGCATGCACGCCGCCTGTCTCCAGGTGCTGCTGGCGCTCAAAAGAGATCTGGAACCCAAAGGGCGCAAAGTGATTCTGGAAGCCGTCACTCCGCCAGTTCGCAAGCTTTTTCAGATTTCAGGAACGGAAGATTTTTTCAGCTTTAAAGACGCCATTCAGTAGCTAATAACCGCAGCCAATAAACCGCAGCCAATAAACATGGAACAACACGCCTTTCCCGAGACCGAAACCCTGGAAGAGCAGGTGGCAACCGCGCTGCCAGTGCTCGACGTAATGGGGACGCAGCTTCAGCAGACGTCAAAGCAGATTGAGACCGCCGTCATGGACGTTTGTTCGCGCTTCCAAAGCATGATGCAGCGCGCCCGCGCGGGCGTCAACAGCGCCACGGAACTGCTTTCGGGCGATGCGTCGGCGGCTGGATCGGGTGGGGCGCGTGAATCCATCGGTTCGCTCATTGAGGAAGCGCAGGAAACCATTGAATCGCTGCTGTCGCACACCCAGCATTCGGCCCAGGTCTCGCAAAGCGCCATTGAGCGCATTAACCGCGTCCACGCCGCCACCGACGAAATCACAAAATCGCTGACGCAACTGGACGACATCACCATCGGCAACCGGCTGCTGGCGGTGAATGCCCGCATCCAGGCCGTTTATGCCGGAGACCGGGCAGCCGGGTTTGGCGGCGTTGCCAACGAAATTGCCGTGCAGGCGCGCCGCTCGGCTGAAATTGTGGATCTCATTCGCTCCGTCTCCGGCGAACTGCGGGTCATTTCGCAGTCCGCGCTGACCGATCTGCAGGTAATGGCCGCCGACGACAAAACGGCCATGGAACGCAGCAAGAAGGAAGTGGACCGCGTGCTGGACGATTTTCGCCGCATGAACACCCACACCCGCCAGTTCATTGAAAAGATGACACGCGAAAACGCCTCGGTGGTGGATGAAATTTCCGCCGCCGTTCGCTCGCTCCAGTTCCAGGACCGCATCAGCCAGCGCATGGGCCATGTCATCGGCGAACTGGAGGGGCTGCGCAAAGCCCTCACCAAGCATTGCCAGCATGTGCAAGTGGATTCCAAAGCCGTGATGGACCGGCTGGACAACCTTTATACGATGCACGAAGAACGAACCGTGCTTGGCACCGATAATTCAGCGCTCAGTGAAGGGGATGTGGAGCTTTTTTAGCAGAAGCTCCTTTTATGTGGAGCTTCTTTAGCGGAAGCTCCTTTTATGTGGAGCTTTTTGACAAAAGCTCTTTGTTAGAGGCTCGGACTTTTTAAGAGGAATACAGGATTACATGGCTAAGACAGCACTCATCGTGGACGATTCGGCATCGATGCGCCAAATGGTCGCTTATACCCTGCGCCAGGGAGGGTTCGAAGTAGTGGAAGGCGAAAATGGCCAGGACGCGCTCGACAAAATTCCCGGCCACAAACTGGAACTCATCATCACCGACTTGAACATGCCTGTGATGGATGGCATCACCTTCATTACCAAGGTCAGGGAAATGCCGGCATTTAAGTTCGTCCCCATCCTGATGCTCACAACCGAGACCCAGGCTTCCAAGAAAGACCAGGGAAAAGCGGCCGGCGCGACTGGCTGGATTGTGAAACCGTTTGATCCCGACAAACTCCTGCAAACGGTGGCAAAAGTAGTTCCTTAAGCCGAAGCTGGCAGAAAAGTGAGGTGACCGCCCGTTGCGATCAACAAACGGCACGCTGGAGGACTTGGGCGCGCTTGGTTCGGTTCTGATCAGCGCCCGCGAATTCGAACTGTTTCGAGACTTGATTTACCAGCAGACCGGTATTTCGCTCCACGAAACCAAGAAAAGCATGCTCAGCGCCCGTTTGGGCAAGCGGCTGCGCCAGTTGAATCTGCCTTCGTTTGAGGCCTACTACGACTTCCTGCACGAAAGTCCATCCGACAGTGAAGAATACCGGCTGCTGATCAACAGCGTCACCACCAACAAAACCGCATTTTTTCGCGAGATGCATCATTTCAAATTTTTGGGCGAACAGTTGCGCCTGCACAAGCCCACCGGCCCGCTGCGCATCTGGAGTTCGGCCTGTTCCACCGGGCAGGAACCGTATTCCATTGCCATGACGGTGGCGGATGCGCTCAGCCCGCTGCAGGGCAAGGACATTCGCATTCTGGCTTCCGATATTGACACCGACGTGCTGCGGGAGGCGTCCGAAGGCCAGTACGACGCGGATCTGCTCGAGGATGTCTCGCCCATTTACCGCTCGCGCTTTTTGAATGTGGAGCAGACCAGCCATGGCATCAAGTTCCGCGTCACGCGCGAGCTGCGCGACCTCATCACCTTCCGGCAAAAAAATCTGGTTGCGCAGTCCTGGGCCATCAACACGCGCTTCGATTTTATTTTTTGCCGCAATGTTCTGATCTATTTCGACCGCGAAACGCAGGACCAGATTCTTCGAAAATTCATCAGCTTTCTCAAGCCGAACGGCTATCTGATTGTCGGCCATTCCGAGCACTTGAACTGGCTGAATGCGCTGATTGAGCCGGTGGGCAAGACCATTTACCGGCTGCGGGCCAAGCCCAAGTAAGGCCAAGGCAGGCAGAAGCAATATGAAAAAACGAGTTTTGATTGTCGACGATTCCGCGCTGATGCGGCAGGTTCTGCAGCAGGTTCTGGAGGCCGATCCGGATCTCGAAGTGGTGGGTTCGGCGGGCGACCCGTTCATTGCCAAGGACAAGATCAAGGCGCTGAATCCGGATGTGATCACGCTGGACGTCGAAATGCCGCGCATGGATGGGCTGACGTTTCTAGAAAAGCTGATGCGCGGCCGCCCCATGCCTGTGGTGATGGTGTCTTCGCTGACCGAAAGGGGCTGCGACACGACCATGCGCGCGCTGAGCCTGGGCGCGGTGGATTTTGTCACCAAGCCGAAGCTCGACCTGCGCACCGGCACGCTGGATCTGGCGAATGAAATCAGGGAAAAAGTGAAAGCCGCTGCCTCCGCGCGCGTGGTTCCGCGCCGCATCGCTGCGCCCGCGCTCAATGCCTCGTCGTCGCCGTATCTCTCGCAGATTAAAGCGACGCATAAAATTGTCGCCATCGGCGCATCCACCGGCGGCACGGAGGCCTTGAAAGACCTGCTGGAGGTCTTGCCGGCCGACTTTCCCGGAATCGTGATTGTGCAGCATATGCCCGAAAAATTCACCGCCGCCTTCGCCAAGCGGCTGGACGGCCTCTGCAAAATTCATGTGAAGGAAGCCGCCGACGGGGACCGGGTCTTGCGCGGCACGGCGCTGCTGGCCCCTGGCGGCAAGCACATGCTGCTGGTCCGCCGCGGCGCTGAATACTCGGTGAAAATTACCGACACCGAACCCGTGAACCGGCACAAGCCTTCCGTCGACGTGCTGTTTGATTCGGTGGCCGAGCATGCCGGCAACAACGCCATTGGCGTCATTCTCACCGGCATGGGCAACGATGGAGCGCGCGGCATGCTGGCCATGAAAAACGCCGGCGCTTTTAACGTGGCTCAGGATGAGGCTTCGTGCGTGGTTTTCGGAATGCCCAAGGAGGCCATTGCCGCCGGCGGCACCGATGAGGTGCATCCGCTCAGCAAAATTGCCCCGGCCATTAGCAAGCACTTGTAGCTTCAGTCCCCAAAATAGCTGGCCAGCGTTTTTGTCCATTCCAGCAGAAATGTTTTCTGGCCTTCGCGGTTGTTGAACCACCCCTCCGGCGAAAAATAAGGATCGGATGCCGGCACGACATTGACGCGGATGCCTGGATTCTCTTTGCGCCACAGCCACGCCGCGCGCGCCGTGTGGTAGTTGCTGGTCACCAGGTCGATGGATTGAACGCCCTGCTCGCGCAGCAGGCGGCCCAGATATTTCACCTCTTCCCGCGTGGAATTCACCTCCCGCGGCAGCGGCACGGCTTCAAACATCGACGCAGGATAGCCATGCCGGGTGGCGTAAATAATGCTGGCGTCGCTGTCGTGGCCAATCAGGTTCGCCGGTCCGCTGACCAGAACACGCGGCGCATAGCCGCTCTTCGCCAGTTCGGCCGCGCGCAGAATCCGGGTCCCGTAGGAGTCGCCGCCCAGAACCACAATGGCGTCCGCTTTTGCCGCTCCATCGTCCTCCACCAGCGCATTGCTCGCCAGCGTGAACAGCGGAGCGTGCAGAATCCAGGCCAGCAGGCTCACGGAAAGCAGAAGAAAGAGAAGGGAAAGGCAGCCTCGCTTGCGGGCTGGCTGCGGAGGAAACGGTTTAGCCAGCCTCAGTCCTCGTCGGAATTATGCGGGTCAAGCCGGAAATCCAGGCTGCCCACCGCCTTGAGCTTCTGGTACATGCGCTCAATTTCGTCTTCTTCGTCTTGCGTCAGCATGCGCACCGGCTGGTCCATGTGCGAAGGCCGGGGCGTGGAAGCCTTGGGAAGAAGTTTTTGCGCTGCTTGCGCCGGACCAAGCTGTTTGGCGCCGTGCAGGCCAGCCATGCTGGACCACGTCCAGTAATCCCGGTAAGCCACGCCGTCGAAAGTGGCCAAGTGCGAATTTTTCCGCAAAAGATGGACCAACTGCTCCACGCGGCTCACATCGCCCGGATAAATCAGCGTGCGGCGGCGCGAATTGGTGAGCTTGATGCGCAGGATCAGCGGCGACAGCAGGCGGATGCGATTGACTTCCTTCACTTCCCGCCAGGCGATGGCGCGCTCGCCGATATTGAACTGCGTTTCACCCACTTGAATGGGCGGCCGGGAGGAAAGCCACAGCAGCAGGCAGCCAAAAATGGCGCCCGCCGCGCCCAAAACCAGGAAAATGGGCGAACGAAGGCCAAACGAGGCCACACCCGCCGAGCCGGCGAGCGTCAGCCAGCCGGCGCGCGTATACCAACGCGAGGGTAAAAATGTTTCGACGCACGGCTCCATGTCTTCAGGCTACTCCCACCACTATAGTCCGTCAATCGGCCAGTGCCACAAGTTTCTTCATATTGCCTATATTAATTTTCTGCCCGTCTTATGGCTGCCGGGTGGAGATGGCGTATTCTTCGTCCGGCACCGGCGGCTGGCGTGTCATGATAATCCCTTTGCGAATGTAATCCAGGCCGCTGGCGGAGGTGAAAACGGCGGTCAGCACCAGCGAAGCCGCCTCCAGCCACAGCAGCCATTGGTAATCCGGCATTGCCGCGCGAATCAAAACCAGCAGCACAAAACAGATCTGAAAAAACGTGCTGATCTTGCCCAGGATGGTGGGAACAAAGCGCCGCCGGTTCCGGAATATCCGCAGCAGCAGCGAACCAACGACAATCACCACGTCGCGGCCAATCACCAGGGCCAGCATCCAGAGGGGCACCAGCCCCAGAAAACCGAGCGCCACAAACAGAGTGACCAAAAGTGTCTTATCGGCCAGCGGATCCAGAACGACGCCTATTTTGCCGGTGACCCCTAATTTGCGCGCGAAAAAACCGTCCAGCCAGTCGGTGACTCCGGCCAGCGCCACCAGAACCAGCCCCAGCCGGAACTGACGCCGGATCAGCAGCCACGCCAGCAGCGGCGAGGCGAAGAAGCGCGCGATTGTGAAAGCATTGGGAACCCAGCGCAGTGGCACGACTTATGAGGCTATCGCAGTAGTCACCGAACTGCGGCGCACGCGCGGGAAAGTCACCATCTCATACAAAGATGAATCCGACATAATCCGGTTCACCAAAGCAACATGCATGGCGTGCCCGGCCTTTTCAGCCACCACGCAGCCCAGAATGGGCGCGCCGATCAGCGCCAGATCGCCAATTAAGTCCAGCGCCTTGTGCCGGCAGCATTCATCTTTGAAGCGCAAGCCGCCCGGATTGACCACCCCCGAAGAGCTGAAACAGATCGCGTTTTCCAGGCTCGCGCCCCGGATTAATCCCATATCGCGCATCTGATCCAGTTGGTCTTCAAAACCAAACGTGCGCGCGGGCGCAATGCACGCCGCGTAATTTTCCGGCGTCACCTCCATTTCCAGAATTTGCTCGCCCACCAGCGGGTGATCGAACACATTCAGGCAGCGCAGGCGAAACTGGTCGGCCGGGAGAATGGCGATGGATTTGCCGTTCTGTTCCACCCGAACCTCTTTCACAATGCGCATGTACCGGCGCAAACGCTTCGATTCTTTGCGGCCCGCTTTTTCGAGAAGCTGGACAAAGGGCAAACCGCTGCCGTCCAGAATCGGCAGCTCCAAATTGTCAAGTTCCACAAACGCGTTGTCAATCTGCATGCTGTAAAAAACGCTCATCAGATGCTCCGTCGTGGAAATGAAAATTCCTTTGGGGTGCATCAGGCTGGTGGCGTAGCTCACGCGCTCCACGTATTCCCAGCTTGCCGGAATGCGCGTGTTGTCCAAATCAGTGCGGATGAAAACAATTCCGGTGGCTGGCGGGGCGGGAAGAATGCGAAGGTGAACGGGTGCTCCGTGATGGAGACCAATCCCGCTGACTTCCACGGGCGTGGCGATCGTCGATTCAAAATGCATGGCAGCAGTGCTTAACAGCATAGCAACTTTTCACCAGCATAGTTTGTAATTCGATGATTCCACGGGGCTTAGTGAAACGATATGTGTCATTTCTGCAACCGTTTTCGGGATGTAAACGGCATTCCGTATCACTTTCGCCTCACACAAACTAGACTGCACCCGTAACCTTACGCGGATATACGGCGTTTATTACTTTCCTATGCGAAGATTTTCTGCTTTTTTCCTTTGTGTGACTACCCTGTTTGGGACGGAGAACGTCGACCTTTCGGTTGTGAACAAGATCCGCACCGAGGCGTTCACCGACTCCAAAGTCATGGACACCATGTTTTACCTGACGGACGTTTACGGGCCGCGCCTCACCAATTCGCCCAACTACCAGGCGGCGGGCGATTGGGCGGTGAAGCGGCTCACCGAATATGGCCTGACCAATGTGCATGAGGAAAAATGGGGACCGTTCGGCAAAGGCTGGGTCAACAAATTTTACGAAGGCCACATGGTGGAACCGCAATATTCCGCGCTGACCGGAGTTGCCTTGGCCTGGACCGGCGGAACGGACGGCAGCGTCACTGGCGAACCGATCCTCGCCACCATCCGCAGCGAAGCCGACATGGAGAAATACAAAGGCAAGCTGAAGGGCAAGATTGTGATGACGTCGGAGCCGCGCGCTTTGCCGTTCCCGACGACGGCGGAAGCGCGGCGCTACACGGAAACTGATCTGGAAAACGAAGAAATGGCGCCCGATCCCGACACCGGCGTGCGCCGCCCGCAAATGCCGGCCGGAATGCCGATCATGTCGCGCGAAGAGCGCATGAAGCTGCAGGAAAAGATCGCCGTGTTTCTGCGCGAAGAAGGCGCGCTGCTGATTCTGTCCGCCAGCAACAACGGCGACGGCGGCACCATTTTCGCTGCGTCGGGCGGTTTTTATCAGCCGGATAAGCCGCTGGCGCTGCCCGCCGTGGCGCTGATGCCGGAACAGTACAACCGCATCGCGCGCTTGCTTAAGCACAACATTCCAGTGAAGCTTTCCTTCGATATCAAGAACGAATTTGTGGACAAGACGGACTGCTTTAATATCATCGGCGAAATTCCGGGCACCGGTCCGCACAAGAGCGAAATCGTCATGCTGGGCGGCCATTTTGATTCCTGGCAGGGCGGCACCGGCGCGACTGACAACGGCGCGGGCAGCGCGGTGATGATGGAGACCGTGCGCATTCTGAAGGCGGCGCATTTGACGCTGGACCGCACCGTGCGGATTGCGCTTTGGGGCGGGGAAGAGGAAGGCCTGCTGGGTTCGCGCGCTTATGTCAAAGAGCATTTCGCCGACCGCGCCACCATGAAGCCGACGGATGAATATTCCAAGCTCTCCGGCTATTTCAATATTGACAACGGCACCGGCAAAGTGCGCGGCGTTTATCTGCAAGGAAACGACATGATGCGGCCTATTTTTGAAGCTTGGTTTGAGCCGTTTAAGGATTTAGGCGCGCACACAGTTTCCATTCGCAACACCGGCGGCACGGATCATTTGTCGTTCGACGGGATTGGATTGCCGGGGTTCCAGTTTATTCAGGACCCGATGGATTATGACACGCGCACGCATCATTCGAACATGGATGTGTATGACCGGATTCAGGCGGGGGATTTAATGCAGACCAGCGCGATTGTGGCTTCGTTTGTCTATAACACGGCCAATCGTCCTGAGATGCTGCCGAGAAAGCCGATGCCAGTGCCGAGCACTGGGCCGGGGTATTAGAACCTACTCGCTGCGCAAAGCGATCTGCGGGTCGACCTGCGATGCCCGCCAGGATGGCCCGAACACCGCCACGCCTGAAACCAATAAAACTCCGATTACACCCATCGCCAGCACCCACGGATCCAGCGGCTGCACCTGGTAGAGAAAAGCGCGCAGCAGGCGGCTGCACGCGCTGGCCAGCGTGAGCCCGATGACAATTCCCGCCAGCGATAGCTGAAGCCCGTAAGCCGCGTAGCGCCGGAAAATATCGCTTGCCTGCGCTCCGATTGCCATGCGAATGCCAATCTCGGCGGTATGTTCGGTGACCACCTGCGCCACCACGCCATGAATGCCAATGGCCGCCAGCAGAATGCTGATTCCGGCAAACACCGTCACCAGAAAACTCATCGCGGAGCGCGTGCTTTCCGAAGCGTCGATGCGTTCTTCCATGGTCTGGATGTCGAAAACAGGCACGGCGGGGTTGGCCTTGGCGACGGCGTTTCGAATGATGCCGGCTGCCGGAATGGACGAGCGCACAATGACTCCGATTTGCGGGAAGAAAGGAATTTGCGCCAGCGAATAATAAACGGTGGGCCGCGAGAGGCTTTCGACGCTCTGGTCGCGAACCGAGCCGGCGATGCCGACAATCGTGGCCCAGCCGCCGTACATGGCAATTTGCTGGCCGATGGGATCTTCGTTGGGGAAGAAGCGTTTGGCCAGTCCTTCGTCAATGACGCAGATATGCGGCGCCTGCGCGGTGTCGGTGTCTTTGATAAAACGGCCTCGCAAAAGCGGGATGCGCATGGTGGCCAGATAATCGGGCGTGACTTGATAGGCTTGGCCGTGCCATTCGGGTTCGCCGTCGCGATGATGATGGCTTTTGATGCTGAACATGCTGGTGGCCGGCCCGTCGCCGCCGTAGGGAACGGCATACGCCAGTGCGGCTGATTCGACGCCGGGACTGTGGCGCAGGCCGTCCAGGAGCGTGCTGTAGAAGGCGCCCTGGTTTTGTTTGGGCTTGATCAGGAAGGCGGTTGTGAGATGGCGCGCGTCAAACCCAGGCCGCAAGAGTTCGACGGCTTTCAGGCTCTTCAAAAGCAAACCCATCACCACGACAAGCAGCAGCGCCGCGCTCACCTGGCCCACGATATAGATATTCTGAAACCACTTCTTTTGCGCCCGCGCCAGGGCGCTTGTCTGCTGCTGGCGCAATAACTGGATAGCGGGGGCGAAACCGAAGAGCAGGCTGCTGAACAGGGCGACGGCCATTCCGTAAAGCAGCAGGCGATAATCCAATCCGGCGAACGCCAGGATGTTCTGAAAGGGCAACTGCTGCTGCTTCAGCATGCCGAGCAGGAACGCGGCCAGCGCCAGACCGGCGAATCCGCCCAGCAACGCCAGCAGCAAACTTTCCGTGAACAACTGGCGCAGGATTTGGCGCTTGCCCGCGCCCAATGCCAGCCGGATGGCAATCTCCTTGCGGCGGCTGCCGGCGCGCGCCATCAAGAGGCCGGCCACGTTGGCGCAGGCGGCCAGCAGCAGAACGGCAGCCGCCAGCCAGAGGAACAAAATGGGCAGCCGCAGGTCGCCCGCCACGTGCCTGGCGATGGGCTCCACGTCGATTCCATAACCCAGTTCGCTGAGATTCACTGCTTCTCTGGATAATTCACGGTTCACGCGCTGCTGAGCCTGTTCGACGGAGACGCCAGCGTGCAGGCGCGCATACAGCGAAAGATTCATATTGTTGCCGCGGACGAAGCGGTCAGGCCGCAGATCCAAAGCAATCCAGGCTTCGGCGTTCGCCGGGAAGTGAAAATCAGGCGGAGCGATGCCGGCGACTTGATAAGGCTTGCCGTCCAGCAGGATTTTCTTTCCCACAATGGCTGAGCTGCCGCCGAAGCGCGCTTTCCAAAGCCCATTGGACAGGATCACTCCGTCCAAACCGGGCCAGGCAACGGGAACTCCGAAGACCTGAAAGAACTCGGGCGTCACGGCCACGCCCTGCACGCGTGCCGGTTCGGTGCCGCCCATGGTCCAGTCGCGATGCTCTGTCGCGGCGACGGCGGAGAATGCGCCGGAAGACAACTGCAGATCCCGAAATTCCGCGCCGGATGTGACCGATCCGCTCATCTGCAGCTTGGTTATGTGAACGGTCGCGGCCACGATCCGGCTGGCGTTTTTGATTCCCAGCGGGTTCAGCAGAACCGCATACACAACGCTGGTGACAGCGGTATTGGCGCCCACGCCAATGGCAATGCTGGCAATGGCCGCGGCCACGGTCCAAGGCTGCCGCCGCGCCAGACGCCAGCTAAAGCGGAGATCGCGGAGCAGCGCGTCTAAGAAGGGAAAACGCCAGACTTCACGGCTGCGTTCCAGCAAAGCTGTCTGATTGCCAAAACGCCGCCGCGCCTCATAGCGTGCTTCCTCCGGACTCAAACCGGAAAGAATCAGTTCTTCCGCCAGTTCGGCAATATGCGCCGCCAGTTCCTCCCGCAGATCGTCCTTTTTCATGACTTTGCCGCCTTCATGACGCGCATGAAACCTTTGATCATTTCTTCAAAATTCGAAACGTCGCGCGCCAGCTTCTTCTTGCCCAGGGCGGTAATGCGGTAAATGCGGACTTTGCGGTTGGTGGCCGAAACGCCCCATTCCGCTTCCAGCCATTTTTCTTTGAGCATGCGCTGCAGCGCCGGGTAAAGCGACCCTTCTTCGACATGCAGCAGATCGTCCGACCCCTGCTTAATCTGCTGCGCCAGCGCATAGCCATGCAGCGGCCCGCGCATTAAAAGCTTCAGCACCATCATTTCGATTGCGCCGGGGAAAAGGTCTCGCCTGGCTTCGTCCGTGTTTAGCACCCCTGTACGCTCTATGCCTAGAGTGATCTAGTTTTGTGCGATTGTCAACTGCCTTCAAATAGTTGGATTACCATAGTGAACGGTAAGCTCCGCATGGCACAAACCCAAACCACCCCAAAAACTTATGACGTCGTCATCGTCGGCTCGGGCGCCGGCGGCGGCGTGGCCGCGCATATCCTATCTTTAGCCGGCGCGAAGATATGCATGCTGGAAGCAGGCGACTGGTTCGATGGCACCAAGGACTCCAAAATGTTCGGCTGGCCTTATCAGGTGCCGCATCGCGCGGCGGGCACTCCTGACCGGCCATGGGGATATTTCGATGCCACCACCGTGGGCGGCTGGCGTGTTCCGGGTGAGCCTTACACCAACGCCGAAGGTTCCAACTGGCGCTGGTGGCGCGCGCGCATGCTGGGCGGCCGCACCAACCATTACGGCCGCATTTCCCTGCGCATGGGTCCTTATGACTTCAAGCCA